>Ga0157363_1000457_pt1 | contig 31368 bp, 17 predicted proteins | sample AttsexASBM1_FD_111477 | JGI IMG/M metagenome (GOLD analysis project Ga0157363, IMG submission 111477) | Fungus gardens microbial communities from leaf cutter ant in Ribeirão Preto, State of São Paulo, Brazil - Atta sexdens ASBM1 | ecosystem: Host-associated > Fungi > Mycelium > Unclassified ... | reverse complement strand
CTGAAAAGGAGCTTGCAGAACAGCTTGGCGTTACGCAGCAAGCCATTTCCGTACGATTACATACGAATAAAGATTGAATTTTACAAAAAAAGCTCAGAACTTTTTTGTACACCTAATATATAAAGATTATGCGTTTCGCGGGTTTCTTCCATGTCCAGATTTATTCTTGGAATGCCAAGGTTTCGTGAACCTTGCAGTTCACTTCATCAAAGTGAGGAGCAGCCTGATACTGAGCTGTTCTTGCGGGTCGTTCCCCTTTTATATATTACGCTTGTTGGAGTGATGGAGGGAAAGAAGAAAATTGTGGATGGGGGGAGGAGTTGAGGAAATCGGTCAGTCCTCATTAACCGGGAGAATAGTTTTCCATATTTTATTTATGTTGTAGTCATTATCTTTATTTAGATTGTTAGGGTGTTTTTGTATCTTTATGGCTTCTCTATATTTTCTTGGAAAGTATGTTGTAATGTTGGCTATTGTGATCGTTTTGTCAAACAATATTTGATGTCCTGTTTCGATGTTGTGTTCTGATAGTGCTGATTGTGTGACGTATTTTAACCTGACATCATGTTCTTTTATTTGTAAGTTGACCATTCTCTTAGTTTCTCCAGTGTATGTCCGCAGGAACAAGGTATTTTATACATTTCTGTGGAGCTGAGGAAAAATCTTCGATCTTTAGGATTTCTTAATTTTTCTTTCTCTTTTTTGTCGTGTCCGTTTTTCTGTAAGGCTGTGATTGAGTTCTGTCTGTAGATGTTCTTTGTCAGAGATGGTGAAAGCTCTAGGTACAAGTGAATTGATTGCAGACTTTTTGTGCTGAATGGTAGTGTGATTCGGCATGTAGATATCTATCTGTGTGTGTTGGTTTTTTGTACACTTGATGTACCGTCAGCTTTCTTAGAGATAAGAGTATCTAGGAAGGAGAGTTTTCCGTTTTCCTCTATGTCTAGTGAAGTGGATATTTGGATGTTGAGAAAAAGAAGAAATTTATCGAGTTCGGCTCTGTCTCCATATCACGAATGTGTAGTCTATCTAACGGAAACAAACTTCTGATTTTTTGAGTGTTTTTCTGAGGGCTCAAAATGCTCCATGAAGATGTTAGCGATTACAGGAGAAATAGGAGAGCCCATTGCTCCGCTCCTGAAGTTTGTTCATAAAATTGGTTATTATAGAAGAAGTAAGCTGCAGAGATAATAACATCATCCCAAAGTACTTACAACTCAAGGACCACCTAGGAACTCACAAATCCAAAAACATCCTTCATAAAACGAGTCTCATTCTCATCAAAGAACGCATTCACTAAGTAACAAATAGATAAAACCTTCCTATAAAATCTTTAAACACTTGCACCTATTCATTACGTTGCGGCATGATATTTGATAAACCCTAGATCGTATTACATACGAACAAATGAAGACCCACATACAATTCTCTGAAAGACAGAAACAGAAATGCATAAACCTTGTAAACCTTCCCTCACAAAAATCCACAACTATCTCTACTTAACGTCAAGAATCTATCCAACAAAGACCTGTTTCAAGACACTATATTATGCTAGGCTCAAAGGCTCTAATTCGCAATGGCACCTAGAAAGATTCCAAAGGAAAAGATTATCAGCTAAATAGAGTCAATCATCGACTCCTAGGAACAAGCACATAATATTTGCAGACAAATAACCAGTATCCTTTCCAAAGCCAAACCATCACTAGACAAGAACGATTGCCTCTCCAAGACCTAAACAGGGACACAAACATCATCGTACTTCCAGCCGACAAAGGCAATACGATCATGAACATAGACTATAAGAAAAAGATAAAGAACCTACTTTCGGACAAAGCATACAAAAAGCTTGACAAAGATCCAACTAATACAATCACAGAACACTAAGATCCTGATGAAAAAACATTCCCAGTAAAACTAAATCAACATTAAAATCTACATTCTCTTTTTCTACCTATGCGGACTAAAGTACACAAACCAAACATCCCACTCAGATCGATTGTTAGCGCCGTACACTCCCCGACAACTTATCCCGCTTTCTAGTACAAACACTACAATCCCTCACTGGAAAATCCGAATCACACATAATTAACTCAACGGACTTCATACAAAAGATACAAAAAATCCAACTACGTCTCACAGACCTGTTTGTAAGTTTTAACGTAGAATCCTCTTTTCACACAAGTCCCAATAAAAGACACATTATATATAATAAAAGTCTCACATGAAGTGCCCTACGACCTCATTCCACTAATAGAGCAGTGCTTAACAACCATTTATTTCTCCTATAACAACCAATTTTATATAAACTTCAGAAACGGCAATGGGCTCTCCTATTTCTCTTGTACTCGCTAATATGGAGCACTTTGAGAAAGAGGTCCTCAAAAAACACTCAAAAATCTAGAAATTTGGTTCCGTTATGTAGACGACACATTCGTGATATGGAGACACGGCAGAGTTGAACTCCATAAATTCCTTATTTTTCCTTAACAATCAACATCCATTTCACTATAGACATAGAGGAAAACGGAAAACTCCCCTTCCTAGATATTCTTATCTCTAAGAAAGCTGACGGTACATCAAGTGTACAAAAAACCAACACACACAGATAAATATCTACATGTCGAGTCACACTACCACCCAGCACAAAAAGTCTGCAATCAATTCACTTGTAGAGCTTTCACCATCTCTGACAAAGAACATTTACAGACAGAATTCAATCACTTAAAAACAGCCTTACAGAAAAACGGACACGGCAAAAAAGAAATAATCAAAACAATCAATATGCAAACAATAAATATGCAAACAAAAAAAACGGTCTCTGATGCATAATTAAACAAGAAGATCCTATCCATTCTCCCATATATCAAAGGAACAACAGATTGGATTGGCAGGATATTAAACAAACACAATATCCGAACTATATTTAAACCACCGAAAAAGATAGGACAAATCTTAAGAAATCCTAAAGATCAAAGATCTCCCCTCAGCTCCACAGGAGTGTACAAAATAATATTTTGTTCCTGCGGGCAAGTATACATTGGAGTAGCTGAGAGAATGGTCAACTTACAAATAAAAGAACACCAACGTGATGTCAGGTTAAAACATGTCAGCACAATCAGCACTATGGGAACACAACACCGGAAGAGAACATGAAATACTGTTTGACAAAACGACCATAATAGCCAATATTATATCATACTTTCTAAGAAAGTATAGAGAAGCCATAAAGATACAAAAACATCCTATCAATCTAAATAGAGATAATGACTACAACATAAATAAAATATGGAAAACTCTCCCGGTTAATGAGGACTGATCGATTTCTCCCATTCCTCCCCCATCTCCTACCCACATTTCTCTTCTTTCTTTTCACCACTTCAACAAGTAGCGTAATATAAAAAGAGAACGACCCAGAGGAACAGCTCAGTTAAACTGCTCCTCGCCCTGATGAAGTAAATTGTAAGTTTCACGAAATGTTGGCATTCCAAGAATGAATCTGGACAGAAGAAATCCGTGAAATGCATAATCTTTATATAATTTTCATATATTTAATCAATTATTATTTTTAATTTACTTATTACTGTATAATATTATTATTATTAATGTGAATATTATTTTTATATAATGAGTTCGTTAACATTATATTATACAATCATTATATAATTCTGATTTAAAAATATACTCGCTATAAACAATTTTCATGACACGATCGAATTGTCTTTTTCTTTTTTTAGAAAAATCATTCTGTAGCTTTATAAAAATTCAAATTTATAAGCCCCTTTCCAACCCACAACATAGCGGCGAGTCATGTAATTTGGGACCATTACATCAAAGATGCCAACGTTCAGTGTTTATATTGTATTTGTACTGTGCTATGAATACGAACATTAGTGTTTAATTGAGCATGAGTGTTCACATAAACCGTCTGTGTGACATATAGACAACTTATGTAAGTGTGTAGCAACTTCGGTTGCGCTAGCCCGTCAGTGATGGCGTTCATTGCGATGTTGTAAACTGTCCTTAATCTGATGTCGAAATTCTTTTCATTGTGCGCAGTCCTTGATTTTAAGAACTCGACGTTATATGTTCGTACAAATTATGTGTTTGTGGATTACTATTTTATTTCGCAAGTACAGGTACAAAACTTTTGTATCAAGCAAATGTTATCACGACTTGACAGCTTGAGATCCCATGATATATTAAGAAATGATAAAAAATATATTAATTTCGAATTTTTTAGTCGTTCTCGGCATAAACTCACAAACACGTATTAATGCGTATACTTTAATCTTGGAAAAGGATTTTCGAATCTGTAAAAGAAAAAAAAAAGTATTTGTTATACAAAAATTAAATTATTTAATTAGTAATATAGACTTTACCGGTAAAAGCTGTTCATATCTTAATCTGGATAATCAAGTGTGCGATATCCTACGATACACGCCTAAAATACCGCTATTGTACTGCCACGAGGTAGCGGTGTACGGCGTAATTGTATGATAGCAATACAAAAAGTGTACATGATATTATAATACACTATATCAACATTACATCAACACTTATACTGCATGCTGATGAAAATATAAAAAGTAATTGAAGAGATAATTTTCGCAATTCATTTTAGAAAAAATCAAGTTTGAAGAAATATAAAAAAATTATGTATAAATTATGTATAAGTTATATATAAAATTGCATAATTGTGTGTATGAGCAATTTTTTTAACATTCTTCCAAATATGAAAATTACCCTTTTAATTAATTTTAATGTTTTCACATTACTATTGTTATTTCTATTACACTAAAAAATAATTTTACAAAAGAAAGAAGGATATATGAACATGTATGGACATATTTCATATAAAATTATGTATGTTTATGAATATTTATGTATTATTTATACATATTCATGCATAAAAAATTTTTTACAAAGTAGAATCCGCATAAAAAGTATTGTAGATGCGATCTAATGGACAAAAACTTATCTGCATTTCAACTGCACTATAATCAAGGTGCAGATAATCTTGTCCATTACTGCTGCCGATTCTGTTGAAAAGAAATGAAATGAAAGATTAAAAAAATATCTGATTAATGTCTGATTAATCGATTATAATCAATTATCTTGAGGTCGCTCAATAATTGCTTTCGATTATATGATCATCGATAATTGATTTAATTGATTAAGTGTCTATCACTAGATTACATGGAGCGCGGTACGCGGTATGCTGTACAGTAATTAATAATAACTAATTAGGCAACTAGAAAACCGCCTATTTCTTTCGCTCATATTATATGGAGCGCGGTTTGCGCGCGGTTTGTGGCACGGGCTAGTAACAAACTTACATTACTATACACTACTATGCACTTTTTAATGGAATTAATGGAAATAATGATTTGAATGCAATTATTAAGTAAATCTGTTTAAATTACTGTACCGCGGTACCGCGAACCGCGTATCGCGCTTCATTTAATCGCACCCTGAGTGTACAATCATGGGCTAGAATCCTTATAACAGAATCTGGACACTACATTCGCGCGCATACCCGTCCGCCATTAACAGTCAAAACCGGAAATGTATCGCTGTGTTTGCTGCGCTATTCAAATGACTACTTATTGTTATACGCGATAGACAATAGAGTTGAATTCAAATTATTTAAATAATCCAAGATGGAAGGTAGAATAGAATAGAATTATACAAGCGAGCACAATTATGTCTGCCAGCGTGTCAATATATCTTGCAATCATTTAATGATATATCTGTATAATGTGTATACAATCTATACTGCTGTTGCGGGATTCTCTAAACATTTTATTGACAATTATCGCTATTGTTGATTAGTGATAACCAATGAGAGCGACGCTTTCTTCCAGGATTCTGTCATTGGATGCCGCTAGTTAACAATAGTGTCAATTGTTAATGACAGAATCAATCAACAATTGCTTTAACATTATCTCTGTTATAAGGACTGTAAGACGTGAACACCTAGTCACCATATTGATTCCGGTGACGCAAACATATTGGAACTCGTGACATATTGGAGCGTGCGATATGAACAAACTTTTTATTGATTTTTGAGCTTAGTATGCTAAACTGTATAATTATCGAAATATGTCCATATATCTTCCTTTTTTAAAATTACTTTTTAATGTAATAGAAATAATAGTAGTACTGTGAAAATATATTAAAAATAATTAAAAAAGTAATTATCGCACAATTTGTTTTAGAAAAAATCAAGTTTGAAGACATGTAAAAAAATTATGTATAATTATATTATATATAAGCAATTTTTACATTTTTCCAAATTTGTTTTTTTTTTAAACAAACAATGCGAAAATTATTCTTTTAATTATTTTTTATGTTTTCATATTACTATTACACTAAAAAGTAATTTTACAAAAGAAAGAAGAATGAACACATATGGACATATAATTATACATGTTTATGAATATTTATGCGTGTTTATGTATATTTATACATATTTATACGTCTTTATGCATAAAAAATTTTTTACTATTAATAAATAATTGTTCGATAAATATTTATTAATATATAAGTATTCATTTTTCCAGTATATAAATACATTATTTATATCGTTGAAGATAGAATTGCATGCTTGTCAGCCCGAAATTTTTGTGACTGAGTTCTCCATGGAGCAATTTTTTCGGAAAATGGATTGTTATTGTAACTTCAAATTGTTTTTTAAAAGATTCTTTTATTATTTTGTGTTATAATAAAAAAATATCAATAGAAATTTTATTGCGGATTTATCTTGCGGATTCTCCTATACAATAATTACCTTTTTTCATAAAATATTTAAAATAAATTTTCTGATTTTTCTCAATTTCAGAAATATTGGTTCATAGGGAACTCAACCACAAAGCTGGGACCGACAAGCACGCAATTTTATCTCGAATGATATAAATGGTTATATTAATTTATATGCTGGAAAAATGACTACTTATATCAAACAATTATTTATTAATATTGAATTTCTTTTTATATATACGTTTAAAAATTCAATTTTAATAATCTTCCTGATGAAAATATGAATGAAAGCTTGTCGAAGTATTAAAGAAGTGAACAAAAAATTTTAACCACTTCATTGACTTTCCATTGATTCTTAGTGATTTTGAATATTCATACACGCTCCACGAACTCTCCCCAAATACTTCGTAAAGTGTGCTCAAAACATATTTCCCATACATTAAAAATTTTTTCTTTTCATTAACATTTCTCATACATTCCTCAACACTACGCAAAGAATGCATGAAGCTACTTCCTAAATATTTCATTCATTTAGTTTTCATTATACTTCGTTTACGCTTTCTAAATATTCGGCAAAAAGTACACGAAGCATTCAAATTCGCTTTATGTACGTTTCCAAGATATAGAAATAAAAAAATTTACTGTTAAAATTGAGCTGTACAGCGAACATAAACGAAACTTCGTTGAGTTACGCGACACCGCCACCGGAGGGACTTAGCGAGAACTAACTTTTCGAATTTAAAAAAACCGCACAGACTAGGATAAAAGGTGTAACATTGAAAGATTTTTCAGTGTGTTCTAATGAAATAATTTTTTGAAGTGAACCACTAGGACTCCAAGAAAAAAGCATAGCATTTTTTTTGGATTTACCGAATAAATGAAATATATTTTAAAATATCATTTGTTTACCAAAGATCTCGATTACATTTTATTTACGTTCGTCTAAGAACTCGACAATGCTCCGTTTACGTTTTCTAGATTGCTCCATTTATACTCAATATACGAACATTCTGCTCGTGTTTGCCGAAGAACTTATCTACTTTTATTTATGTTTCTTTAACGTTTAGTTGATGCTTCCTTTACATGCATGTTGCATGTTCCAATTTTTGCTTCTTATGGATTTCATTTATGTTTCTGTTATTCCCTCCTTACACTTCCTTTACTCTCCAATTAACGCTTTATTGACGCTCGTTTTATGTTTTATTTTCATCAGGGCTTGTATTTAACGTATATGTGCAGACGAACAGTAATATATATCAATAATTCTGATTGGTTGATTCCCACTCTATTACTTTTTCGAGATTCTGTTTTCCGAAATCCGACTGTCATAGGCCGCATCCTTAAGTCCATCTACAATGGGCAGTAGCAGTGGTGGATTAAAGAGTAGGCGTAGAAATCGACGAATCATAGTTGAGTATCCTTCTCATATTCGACTATAATTGATTGATTTCTACGCTTATTCTTTAATCCCCACTGCTATTGCCCATTGTAGAATGGGCTTTAAACTACTACTGACCTCTGTTACACCTGCTTAGGGCTGTCGCACACAAAATTCCGCAATGGTGATCGTAAGACGTAAATTTAAGCCGATGGATTAATCAGGATATTGTTTTAGGTCTACGTAATCTAACGAGAAATAATACAACGGAAATTTATCCATAACCTCGCAATAAGGTGAATTTCAATTGGTTGAAACTCGTCTTATGGATAAGTTTACTGCTATTTCTATTTCCATTAGAATACATAGATCTAAAGCAATATTCTGATTGGCTCATCGGCTTAAGTTCACGTCTTAAGGTTATAGAAATATTATTATAGAAATTATGTCTGCGGCAGCCTTAAGGACACATTGCTTGTTTTTTTGCTGGATTGCTAATTGAATTAGGCCCGAATTTGTAGTCCTTCTTCAGATCTCAAGTCTGTTCTCCAATATCTATTCAGATATCAATCTTGAATCTTTAAACCTAAATTTCAATGCTAGTGGCTAATCATCAAATTCAGTTCTTCGTGACTGTTCGAGAGAAGTGTGAGAATAAAATAAAAACGTGATGAGGTTATAAGATCTAATCAAATGTAATCGACCAAAAATCCATTTAGAAAATCCATTTTTTCCGAAGAAAGTGTGAGGAAAAGAATCAAAATATTTATAAATATTATATTTATAATGTATAAATATTTATAATATATTATCTTTGAACAGTGAACTATCTTGGAACTCTTTCGCATGTTGCTTATTTATATATGTTTTATTGGCAATACAATTTTGGCTATGACTATTTGTTAATTGATACCATTGGAGCAAACAGTATAATTTAGATTAAGATCTCATTTTTTGATTAATATTTGCAACTTCACCAAATGATTATAATATTGTACTCAATTACGTATCACGCTTAGCGATAAATATTTAATAATTATAAGAGGGATTGTCTAAGAGAAAGTATATCATGTTAATGTTCCTTACTTCTTTTGTAATAATTTTACTCAGCGTTTAAAATGATGTCACTTATTCAAAATTAATTTTATTTTTATTTGTACATAATGACACGATTGTTGTCGAAATATGTTTGTTTATTGAATATTAAAAGTTATTGTTTAGCTCATAGTCCTTCTATTTTATCATTATTCGTATAACAAATGAAATTAACAAAGACTCCTTATAAATCAAAAGAAATTGGAACGAATAAGGGCATTAAGAGTCAGGCGCAGAAGACATTGCGTAAATAATAATAAAGTAAATAATAAGTAAATATAAATAATACACTTATGAAACGTAAAACTTCTTTATTCTACTAAACGTGTTTACATGTTTCGGTTCACTTTTGCTTTTGTAGCTTTTGAGCAACACAAACTAATATATAAATTATGAATAAAAGTTATCTTGTCATGAGTTTTCCTACATCAAGAATTTAAATGCCAGAATTAAATCCAAAAAGAGCGAAAGAAAAAGAAAAATGAAAGAAGAAAATATTGGAAATATCAAAATAGGGAATATGGAAAACTAAAACTTTATTAAAACTATACTTCTTATCCTTTCCAATTTCTTTATCATTATTGATTTATTTTTATTGAGCCATATTATTAGAAGAAAGGCCCCTATTATGAGATACCGAGTTCATTTTGGGTAAATGCTAGAAGTCTAAGGCAGAATTTAAAATAATATGTTAAAAAAATAATATGTTTGAAAGGAATTTAATAAGCTTTAAGATAACGTTACATAAAATTTAATTCAAATTTCATTTTTTTTTTAAATTAAAGAAAATTGCAGAAAATGAACAAATCGCAAAGTCAAAAAATTGTGCTCCTAATATGAGATATCCTGAGAAATTGATAGTAAAATATATCATAAAGTATATCAGTATTGCAATTAAAAAACTTTAATGTTTCTAAAATACAAACATACACAGCCAGCATGCGCGAAAAATGAGCATGTGATACATTATATCCAGAACTCGTTTTCAGATAGTTGGAATCAAGCATCGCAGATATACGCACTCGACGTTCGTTCCGGTTGTCTTTTTTATTATTGTATAATAACATTTATACTTTAGCAACGATTTTCACTATAATATAGGAGCATGGGTTATTTTATATTTAGGAATACCTGGGTATTATATCTCATATTACGATTTCCACGTCTTATGGTTTTATGATCATCAAATTTAACTTCTGTAATTAAACAATTCAACATATCCCATATTTTCTATTAGTATGACCTTACTTTATCACTACATGAAGAATTTATTGCCAAATATTTATTTATTAAATAATAAACAAGATTTAAATGCTCATTTCAATGAAACTTGAAGACATCCAAATTCTAAAATTTTGTTTTACAATGACTATAGGCATGATTTAATAATAAATTTTCTACTAAATAGTTTCAATCCAAGAGTAATAAATTACCAATAGCATTTATTAGTTTAGCGGAAACGCCGCTTATCTCATATTAGGCGCCTATTTCGTAATAGGAGGCTTTCCTCTATATATACTTTTTTATTTATAATATATAATTTTCTAATTGCTGATTAGTTATGGCTGTGACGGTCGCCATTCTCTCCTGTAAAAGGTACAACTATTTTTCTATATGGGATAATTTACGTTATCTATAATATCAGCTATCCTAATACTCTGAACATACTGAAAACGACTGTTGTGATTTGCTTGATATCTTGCAATGATCTATTATAAGCTAGGAATTTTTGACAATAGCCACGAAGAACTGCATTTGATTGATGATTAGCTACTAGCACTGAAATTTAGATTTGAGGATTTAAGATTGGAATCCGAATTCAGATATTGGAGATCAGACTTGAGATCTGAAGAACTATGAATTCGGGCCTTAGAATCTTACCATCGTATTGGCTGCGATACTGGCACTGACAGCACCGCAGTCAATACGGTGGTAAGATTTTAATGCAGCTAGCAATCCAGTAGTATCCGTAAACTTAAGTCGATGAGCCAATCAGGCTATTGTTTTATCTGATGAAAATAGAAATAGCAGTAAACTTATCCATAAAGCAAATTTCAACCAGTTAAAATTTGTCTTATGGATAAATTTACTACTATTTCCGTTAGAGTACGTAGATCTAAAGCAGTATCCTGATTGATTCATCGGCTTAAGTTCACGTCTTAAGATTACTTAAGACTTGTTACAGAAATTTTGTCTGCGGCAACTCTAATACGTGGTTTGCAATGACAGTAATGAAAGAGTAAGAAAGTGATTAATTACAGTCGATTATTCTTCTCCCATTCAACTGTGATTGATCAATTTATTACTCTTACAGTCTCATCCACTATTGCTACTGACATTGTAGATGACGCATAAGACCTCGAGGCTCCATCTTGCCGATCTCTCCAAGCGTTGCTCATTGCGTAAAGAAGTCAATATTTTTGCTTGTTCTCCAATGACATTCTGAATTTCGATTGTTGTCATAACTTTTAATATAATATAAAATCCTTCATTAAAGATTCCGGAAAGGAAATTAATCAGTTATAGTTGAGTGTTCTTAGGTATATCCACACAAACTTGCATAGCCACATAAACGTAATGCATAAAAAAATTATCCAGTCACATTTTACATGCGACTTTAAAAGAGAGAAATGCATTGGATAATTTTCTTTATGTATGCGACTACGTAAATTTATGTGGATATATACCCTTATTTCTTTTATGACCATTATAGACGAGTTTTCAGACTACACGTAAAACTAGTCCTTCAGAAATTCCCAATCTTTTGTTCCCTGTTCTCATGATGTAATAAAAAAGGAACCAATATGCACAATGGCGGAAGGAGCAATCAGAGATTGGGCAATTCGTCCGGTGAGAGTTACGCTCATAAAATAAATTAAACTAAACATATGAAAAAAAAATAATATCTAATAAATAACATTATATTTCCTGAATTATCTTTCTTTTCTTGCATTTAAGGAAAAAAAGTTTACATATAAGGAAACTTCTAAAGAATTTGTTCTATTCAATAATACATTTTCTAAGATATTTACAGAAAGGAAACATTTTTATTTTTTCTTTGTTGCAACTATTCTTGCTTTTGCAATTGATGACAGTACGTCGGCATAATGCAATTGAAATTGTCTTCTATGTACAGATAAAAACTCTCTTCTATCTTGTATAATACTTACAGCACGACTGACTGCTCCATCGGCCATTTTGAATTAGACAAATTAGCCAAACTCTGATTGGCTGACATATCTCTGCTTCTTCAATCCACTGCGCATCTAGCAGAATGGTCCATCTTTCTTATTACATCATGCCTATTCCCTATCTGGAGCAATAATTCTATTCGTGCCAAGCAAGAAACCGAAGCACTTACCGTGAGTATTAAGTTATACAGGGTACAACAAACTTTTGCCCTTGAAATGACATATTTCTAACATAATTCTAAGACAATTTTTCGTTTATCAAAATTTGATGTGTAGTTTAATTTTTGAATTATAAACGAAAATAGTGAACGAATTATGGATCGCGGAAGGTAGGCAGTAGAGTTCTATATATGAGAGAAGTGATCACGGCGTCGCGTTTTCTGATTGGTGTTATCCCCTACCTAATTAAAGCAGCTATTATTGTGCCCTTAGTGGAGAGCTGTCATATATTTCTTTTCTACAGCTGAAACTACACATAGTGTATGTACCAGTTTCAGGCTGTATGTTTCTATTTTACCAGGAAATATTTCGCAAATACGCAAAGATACTTATACATACCTAAAATAGGTATGTATAGGTATCTTTGTGTATTTGTGAAATATTTCCTGGTAAAATAGAAACATAATCATGTTACAAAAATACATAATGTTATTGCAATAATGCATTCAATAAAATTATAAAACTATTTGTATACAATTATGCTGTTTACCTTTTTATGTAACATTTTTAATTACATTATTTAATCGCTATATTATTCAACAAGAAAACATAAAACATTAATACTTACTTAACTCATCCTAACGGAGGATTCATGATTCTTACAATGAAGTAAATAGTTTCATGGAAACTGGTCAGTTGGAGCGGGTTAAATATGGCAGTGCTGAAAAACATGTGCTAAAGGTAGTAAGGGATGAATGTCACTTCTTTCATATAGGACTCTAAGATAGAAGCGGCGCAACGCACCGTCCGTGAGCGCTCAATTCCGATCAACTGCTTGAAACGCGTAACACGATGATACACACACGTATACATATTTCTTCTCACTCGCCCCGCTCTTTCTCTCTCTCTCTCTCTCTCTCTCTCTCTCTCTCTTACCTTATAAAGATGTTTCATACTGACTGAGAATTAAATCCAAGAAAGAAATTGCATACAGCAATTAATAATTAGAAGTTTTCGTCCTTTTATAAATTGTATCAATACGGATTTATACGGAGTAATATTCTCAGTGCCGAATGATTAACCGGCAGTGATTAATAGTAGTGAGCCAATAGATTTGTTTGTAAAAATAAGTCAAGTGCGTGGATAAATCCATGAATGTATTGATATGCGAAACAATTTATAAAAGGACGAAAATTTCTGATAATTAATTGCTGTATGCAATTTCTTTCTTGGATTTAATTCTCAGTCTCTAAATAATTAATCGGTGATTAATAATAACAAACTAATAAATTCGTTTGTCGATCAAGTATGCGTGAAACGTTATAAGTGATATAATTAATTTGAAAGAAAAAAATTCGCATAAACGTAATCGTGATACAATTAATGTGAAAACAAAATCTTATGTTATTTAGTCTGGATTTATGAGAATTATGAGAATCTCGGAATTCACGGTCACGAAATTATCCCTTTTTCTAGTTTGGTTGCGGTATGAAAACATTTTTACAAGATAGAAGAGAGAGAGAGAGAGAGAGAGAGAGAGAGTGAGGAGGGGAAGAGGAAATACGTACATGCGCATATCATCGTGTCAAAGTGACTTTTCCCGCGAAGCACGCTGCGGCAGCAAAAATGTCACGTGATGCAAATTTTTCATAATTGTTTCCGCTGTATTTTGCTGCACATGAAAAGAAATATCAGTAATAATACATGTATTAAAGTTTAATCTCAAATATATATCTTTTATTTGCTCAGTTCGAAAATTAATATGGAAAACTTAAAAAGATAAAAACTTGTGATTATATGGCAATTGTTAGTGCAGTTATAATTTGGATCATTTAAGGTAATTATTTAGAATTTAGAATATTCCCATTATTTCAAATCTTAATAAAAATGTACTCATTGTATGTACTCATTGTATGTACTCATTGCATTTTCTTAGCTTCAAATTCTTTGCTGCTCACTGTTCGTTCGATTGAATTTCAATGAGATACGACAAAATGTATTTTCCATCGGAAGTGCATCATCTCAAAATTTGTAAAATCTGTAAAATTTTTAACTAATAGCAACAAATTGCTGTCGCTGCATATAAAAAGTCAGCTTCACACGTAGTAAGCAACTGATCGGAACTGAGCGCCCGCGTCGGATGATGCATTACGCCGCTCCTGCCTACCTTCCGTATGTAACCCGTAATTCGTTCGCTATTTTCGTATAGCAACATTCACTTTTCTAGGGTACATCGTCTATTTTTCAAAGCTGGAGATGATATTATCAATATTTGATGTATATAATCGTGCTATATGTACCAAATGTCGATTTATTATCTCCTGTCTTGAAAAATAGACGATGTCCTCTAAGAAAAGTGGACGTTGTTATGTAGTTTACATCTACTTTGTCAGAGTATGCGATAGCATTTTGCGATTACAGGTTTTGAGCCGTGATGTTCTCTCTCAGATTTTTCTCTGTTAATAATATCTCGTCGGTGATATAATTGACGAAGTTATATAATAAACCAATTTAGAGCGCGCAGGTATATGTCTTAGAACAAACTTTTTTTTTTAAAATGACATATTTCTGACATTTTAAGACAATTTTTCCTTTGTCAAAATCTATGTATAACTTAGTTGTTGAATTATAAACGAAAATAGTAAACGAATTACGGGTCATATACGGAATACTACATCCAATTACACAAACTTTGTCAGAGGGCCATAGTGCGGCAGCATTTTGCGGTTACAGATTTTGGGTCGTCATGTCCTCTCTCAAGTTTCTCTCTGTTATTAAAGACCGTCAACCCTAAGCAAATTTTCGGCGATATAAAAACTCCGGAAGTATTGTAATTGAAGAACATTATCGATAATTTATATAAATTTGCTATTATTAACATAAATATTTGGCTCATACATTATTAAATTCATGATTTTTTATTACATAAATGTTCTATAAATAAATGTGCATATTTGTAAAACTATAATATTTTATATATTGCGGAAAAATTACAATTTTTTTCTCTGCAGTTATCACTTCTGTTGATAATCAAACTTTGACGATAACAATCAACAAAATGAAATCATGATTTTAAAGAAAACTCGAGCATTATTGAGTTCTAAATGTATAAATACGTCTATTAAATTAATAAATCATAAAATTAATACAATATTATTATAGTTTTTAACTCTTAATTACTTCAATATTCACATGGACGCAAACTTCCGTAAGGATGTCAATCTTTAATAGTATCTTGTCGATGATGATATGAATTTTAATTTGAAACTTCATGTACATATTTTTCATACTATAATATTCCGTTAAAAAATCGATTTTTTGACCCAATAAAGGATAATTCCTCCTTAAAATAAAATAACATGCTATTTTGATAATATAGTGCTCGGCATTAGATGCACGTTTCGAGCTGATTCCAGCGAGTGACTCTTACTATCGCAAAGATGTTATTTCATTTGTGCGTTTTTGTCATACGACAAATGTGTATAGAACAGAGAGATCTTCGGATCTCTTTATCCCATAATCAATCACAGGCTTGAAAAATTTGTTTCATGTGATTACTACAATGACACGTATTATTGTTACAATTATATTATTATATGGAGCATATTAATACATTTATTAATATTAATAATAGAAAATTTAGTACTTGATTTTTTAAGAAAATAAAAATTATTTAGTAAGATATTCTTTAATAACAAAAGATACGACCTTAGCACAGTATACTCTATCTTCTTAGCATATTTAAGATATAGAGAGCTAATCTTAGCATATTTAAGATATAGAGAGCTCCTGAACCAAAGCATCACGTGAGTGATCAGCGACTAGACTGAGACTCGACCGGTAGTAGAGAGTCATTCGCTGAAATCAGTTCGAAATGTGCATCTAATGCAGAGCACTGAATTATTTATTTATTATTATTGTCCATTATTAGTCCATTAAGAAATGACAATGAAATCGATGTCAAATCGATAGAATCGACATCAATTCAATTTGAATCCATTATCATTTCACACTAGATATAGTTAAGTAACGATAGACCATCTGTCATCTATGTATACTACACCTATGTTAGTTGTTTACACACACTCACGCACGCACATATATACGTATATACATATATATAATAGTATATGAGAACACTTGAAAACATTGCAAAAAAATTAATTTCAAAATTGAAATGATTAAAAAAAAACGGGACTTATGGTAAGTGACAATTTTCCTTCCCGGAACATATTCTCTACGAATGAAAATTACAAAATAAATAAAAAAAATTACAAAATAAAATTATAAAATAAATTTATAAAGTACAAAAAAATCGGAGATGGAAGCGTCATATTGCGTATCTACTCTTTTATACATCAGTCATATAAAGAAAAAATCATGTATATTACAAGTTATTGAAATATAATACTATACATGAAATACATATTTTATAATATATAAAATAATATACAAAATAATTACAAAACATATATAATGTATACAAAATGTACGCATAAATGATATATCATTTATAAAATATATACAGGATGTTTGGAAATTAGTGATAATTTTTTCGCACATGTGGTAGAATGGATTAAACTGAGAAAAAAGTCCTCTATCATTTTTTTTACAATTGTCGCAATGGTTAACTAATTTTAACTTAAGAAAATAGCCAAATTCGCCCAGCCCATCGCCAAATACAAGCGCGTGACAGGATAATACCTGTCTCATGCGACGAAGTGCGCATCCGCCGTCGCTAGACACGTTCTTTGCAATACAATTGCGGACGCAATTTGAATATCTTCTTCTCTTCTTCTAATTCCCCTGTATGGATTTTCGATCCTATGATTGAGTCATAGTACCATGCGTAGAACGGATCTGGTAATCTAGCAAAGAATCTCTTCGGAAATAGAGACTATGCTTAAAAATTACTATTCAATATAAGGTTTGCCAACATAATTCCAGAGGTCTTCAAATGGATCTTTGTGATTACAAAAACAGAGACTCCAGGTGTCACTTCATTTGATGCAGATTCGATGCAGATCAACTGGAACTGAACGTTATTGTAGGTGTAAGATCATGCATAAAAAACGAATACAATTAAAATTTAAATATTAAAGTTACATTTATTCATGAAAATAAATAAAAAAATTGATAGCTTTAATGTTTGACAAAGAAATAACACGAGCTACCGATAAAGGAGCGAAAATTCCAATTTCAATAAGTGACTGAATCAAATCATTTCTAAATTCAGGTCTGACGGGGGCAAACCCAAAAAATATGGTTTAGATCCTGAGATTCAAAGCCACACTTACAAACATTTTTCTTACAATCTATTTTTATACAAAAAAGCATTTGTAAAAGAATATCCCGTTATCAATCTACCACCTTACCGAGATCATTTCTATAAATTTTTAATTTGTGAAACGAAATTAAATCTATCTCGGTATAATATATAAATATCTGGACGGAGCGTAAAGCTAGCTTACGAGTGAGAGGATCCGTGCGACGAGGAGGGTCAGTCATTTTGTCTGGCGACTATTTTTAGCACTCTATTTGAAAATCGATATATGTATTATGATATTATTTGTATTTTTAATGCATAAAAATAGGATTTTGTGTGAGACAAAGTTAATTCAACGGTTGTTGCAATTAAAAATAATTTTCTGTTTATAGTAAAAGAAATAATAAATATACATATATATTCATTACTTCTTTTAATATAAACTAAAAATTGTTTTCAATTGCACACAACGTTTACAAATCAAGTAATTAAAAAAAGGGCTGAGTCAAATTATTTTAATGCTAAACTAGAAATAATATAAAACTAAATTTTATATAATTGAACAAACATTTCGATCTGTAGACAAGGTCATAATAACGTTATAAAGAAGGTAATTGTAAGTAGCAACAATTAAGGTCGTAATAAAATCCAAAATCATGTTAAATATTAATAAAATATATAATACTGTCTCAAATTTTATATTAATTAATATTTTAACTTTAGATGATATTATTAGAATTTTAATTTTTATACGACTTTTGTACTCATAATTATCGATATGTTGTGACATTGATAATGACTTTGTGTAGGTCCAAACATTTATTCAATTATATGAAATTTAATTTCACATTATTTTTGGATTAGCATTAAAGTGACTTATTGGCTCATAACCTCTTTTTTATTATTTATTTTATACCGTGCAAACGAGAATGGATTGAAATGAATTGAAATGGATTCAGATTTTCAGAAATATTGTTTCATGAACTGTTCAATTCAAAATTTTGAATAGGAAATGCAGTTTTTCAATCCAATTGCATCTAATTAAATCCAATTGAATCCAATTAAATCCAAAAAAAGTATTCGTTATTTAAAATATGCATTCGGATAGAAAAAATTTCAATCCATTTTAATCCATTCTCGTTTTCTAGGTGGGTACTGAATTTTTATTTTTATTGTAGATTAAATATGGGTAGGTTAAATATGTCGATGAAAATTGTATCGATGAAAACTTATTTCGATATTTTGTTCTTGATTAATTTGCTCCTTAGTTTTTTTGTAGCTTTTATCTATAAAAGCTACAAAATGTGGCATTGTTGATGTTTTATTTTAGAAAAATATAAAATTTTGTTATGCGCAATATTAATTACTTTCCATTTGCATGCAAGTGAAACTGAGTCTGAAGTGAACTGAGTATTTCATACTCAGATTAATGATGTCATTATTTGCTTAGTTGGTAAAAAATTATCACATAACAACACAAGTTCGAATCTGACTTTTAAAGTGAGTTTACAAAACTTAAAGCACATGGTCTCGATTTTATGCAGATATAGGCAAAAATTAAATCTCATTTGTCGGAATGTTAAAGGAATGTGCATTCAAGTGAGTTATGACGCAAATGAGAATTATCTGAGAATCGGTATAAATGAAAAGCAATTATTGTCCTCATCATGATATCCAGCAGCGATAATCACATAAATTGCATTCCGTTTCACGGATGAAGCAGAATATTAATTAATATTTGGTGAATAACAAGGATAAATAATGCAGCATGCATGAAACAGAACATATTTTATTATTTTACGCTAGAAAGAAACAGCATCAATGTCGCCAGCAATATGGCGGCTTCCTCCTTCCCTAAAATTTTCATCCCCCCCCTCCCATACCTGAAGGTTCTGTCCAGATATTCATATGTCCATGGCGAACGCGTGCCTCGCCGCGCGGGGCGATACTATCCTGTCGCGCTTACATTTGTGCGGTGAACTGAGCGAATTTGGCTATTTTCTTAAGTTAATAACTTGTTAACCATCTAGCAAACGAGAATGGATTAAAAGAGATTAAAATTTTTTTAATGCATACTTTAAATCTGAAAATGAATTGAAATGGATTGGATCCGAGCTGACACTAATTTAAAATTCGAAAAAAAAAACATTCATATTTAAGGATTACAAATTTTTATTCCTAAGACATTTATAATAATTATACCTACTCCAAATTGGTATTAAAAAACCTTAGTGGGATTCGAATCTGGGATCTCTGGATTATGAATCTTCTACATTACCCGCCACTACCTACACCACTTCTTCAATTGATAAATGTGTTATTCATTCTCTACTTCAATTACAATCAGCTAAACTAGTAATGAAATTATATATAATAAAAATATCATCATTTAACATATAATAAAGTATAATTTATATTACTATGAGACAACATTGAGTAAGTGTCGGATCTAATCTCGCTTGGCCGATGTCGCGCTCTGTGATCAGTCTAATATTCAGGCTGTGTTCGACTTGCGAGTATTCACATTGATCATTCATTTTACTTCTAATCAAAGAGAAACAAAAGAACAGCTCAATTATTTTTACGTTATAACTTTTGCATTTAGTTAGATTAAAACGAAAAACTTCTTATTTATAATTTTGTATTTATGATGCACAGAAATGCTAATTATTTTTGGGTTTGAAAGGCATAGAGATAAGTTATATGCAACTCCTATAAATGAATAAAAATGCATTCAGGATTGAAAAGGATTCATTTTAACATTCATGAATCCGTATTTCTGAAAATCTGAATCCATTTTAATCCATTCTCATTTGCTGGATATTGCGACAATTGTAAAATGGTAGAGGACTTTTCTTCTTAAGTTAGTTCATTTTACCACATATGCGAAAAACTTATCACTAATTTCCTAACATTTTGTATAATTTATAATGGAAACGGAGCATTACCCACAATGATAAAACGAATTATTTCGTATTAAATATTCATTTATTTGATTTATTATATGTCCTAATACACATTGATCATCATTGATCAGTCAGTGTTACGTACTGTAAGATTGACTGTTAGTGCGTAGTAATGTTTGATAATATAAAAATCTCTTTCTTCCTAACACATTTACGTGTAATACTATATTTGTAAACTTTATATGTACAATTTCTGTTACTTCATTTATAGTTTGTCATTTTGACTTCATTTACAGAATAATTGTGATGCATTTTCCAATACCGCCTTCGTCGCGTAGTTATTAATATTATGATGTAAAAATAACTATAAAAAGATACTTATAAAAATAATTGCATATGAGTCAATAAAAAACAAATTCTACACGATTGTTCAAAATAAATATCACTATTTTCATCTTTTGTATCTTTTACATATCACTTATTGCAGTACAATGGCCCTACTGTTTACACTTCGTTGTTCATCGCAAAATTTCTAGAGATCTTTAAAAATAGCATCGTTATTGTACCTAACAAACGATCATCTTGGCACGATTAAACAAGCATATCTGTTTCATTACGATAATAATGCATTGATCACAATAATTTATATTTCCGTGTGATTTTTCATAACTGCAAAATTTCTCTGGAATGCTGATAGCATGTCTGATCGCAAGCTCCCCGTTTCTCACGAAATGTGACTTAGTCTCTCTGTTTAATTAATTCTTTTATAATTGAGGTAACTGAGTTGCTCATACTCGTCTTGTGTGTGAAAAAAAAATCGCTTCTACAATACTTCCATTACGAAACTCACAATAAGAAGGATACGATGTATTTCAAATATCGCATAAAGGCAGGAGTAGTAAAAAGGAGTATTCAAGAAAACCGGTAAAGTTTTTTAATTATTCATTTGCAATTTCACAGATCATTAATTAAAATTAAGTTATATGACAATACTGCAATTTCGACATTTCTCGAAAGATTAAACTCGTACTCTTGAGAGAATACTTAGTAATCTTAACTTGTACATAATACTGATAATCGCGATTTTAAATGGCTTTTTAAATTAAACAAACATGAGAAGAGTTGAATCTGAATCGTTCTTCTTGTAAGATTTCTATTTGTCGTTTCGAATGAAATTATCCTTTTAAAAATACATCTGACGTGTACCGAGCGCAGTGTTAATACTTAGAACTACATCATAAACTAATGTGAGTCTAGCTGTACATAAGTCATAAATAATGATAGAAGTCGAAGTATACACCAGAGAAAGAAATGGTTGAAGAAGTGACTGAAGGAGTTTTACTAATTGTTTCAATCATCGAGAAACGAAAGCATTTTTTTGCGTCTGATCTTCGTCTCTTCTTTCTTCTTCCTCTTTCTTCTCTAGTATTCGCATAACACAGCCTTATTCTTTCTTCTCTCTGCACAAATGGTTCCTTCTTGCGTTTCTAATTACTTCTCATGATTCCTGTCGGCAAATATCTATAATCTTCGACATCAAAGCCGCTGAGATCAGAATATAAGACGCTTTAAGAGATCTTTGTGTTCTCATTGCGTAATTGAGAATTTCTTCAGTCAGCCTTGCCTTGCGGTACATCTGGTTCGCCATCGTCCGTCATTTAGGACGAGATCTTTCCTGATGTTGTCTCGGATTGTTGCATCTTGTATAGCACAAGCTGCTGTCTTGTATGCCACTGCTGTGTCGGACTAGCTCAGTTTAGTCGGCCAGAATATGGTCTGTCAGGAATTCGGGGGGGAATATTAGGTACAGGACGCCTATAACATAGACAGATATTGATTGTTGGATATGTGCTTATGAAATACAAAATAAAAACATGATGAAGAAGGGGAGGGGGAGCGGTCATTCAACGAAAGAGACATGATATTGATATATAAACAGACAAGCATGAGAAATTCAACGTTAAAAAATTTTTTTCTCTATATATAAAGATTATGCGTTTCGCAGATTTTCTCCGTCCAGATCCATTTTTGGAAAGCCAATGTTTTGCCAAACCTTGCAGTCCACTACCTGATACTACTCAGTATCAGGCTGCTCCTCGCCCTGATGAAGTGGACTGCAAGGTTTACAAAACGTTGGCATTCCAAAAATGGATCTGGACACGGAGGAAATCCGCGAAACGCATAATCTTTATGTAGAAAGCATCCGTGGAAGCCTCAAGAATAATTTTTCTCTCTCTTTAAAATATTGTGTTTTAAATTATTAAAACTTACAATATTTTTAGCTAGTTGATAGGACCAAGAAAGATAGAAAAAGAAAAAAAAGAAAGATACAATATTCGGAAGCATATATAATAGATACTGTAATAAATTATAAAATTTATAAGAAAAAATAATATAATGCAGATTGTTCAGTACTAGATGATTAAAATTTCAGATATCGTTTAATTATGTCAGAATATTAAAAATTATTTTATCTTAGGCCTTAGGCAAACAATTTTTATGAAGTAGCAACAAACTATGAAATTGTATAGAATTAATCATATTTAGTTAGAAAAAATTATATATATATATAATATATATAATATATATATATAAATACACTACTCAACAAAATTAGAGAATCACCCTAAGATAGAAGAACTTTATAAAAAATCATTGTATCGAAATGTTTAAAAAAACATTTTACAGTTTTGATATCTGTATAATCTGGTGTATATTTTTTTAAGTGTAATTTTTTAATGTGTAAAATTTTTTTATTATTTTATTTGGAATTAGCAACAGCAAATGTTTCGATTTCTGTTTTTAGTTTCTCTTCAATGCAATATAAAAAATAAAAAATAAAATAGAAAATACATGCTATTAATCTTATCAGCGTATGTAAATGATTCTTATAAAGCATATGTTGTATCTGATTGTAGTGATTTTACGAACGTGTATAAAAGATATTATTGGCTACGCTGTCTTATAAATCTCCTTTATATGCATCAATACAGTAAATTGTCAAGTTTACTCAATAGTAAATTATTGTATAATTCGAATAAACTGATTTTCTTGTGACTTATATGAAATTGAGTGGAGCATTGAAATATTGACAATTCTAAAGTTCTATCTCGAATGAAAAATTTTTAATGACTTATCATTACAGATTGAAATTTACTCTTGAATAAGGTGATAAGTTCTTTCTTTAAATTTCCTGAATGTTATGCTAATCAAATACAATAATTATTTGATTTGCAATCTATACACAAAATCCACGTGTTCGCGATGTTACTTGAACTATTACTCTCACCATCCTCTTGGTCGAAAAGTAGGAAATGACACTGAGTTTAGTTGATAGAATGCTCCATTTATTCTACAAGGTTCCATAGAGAGAATTTTGACAATGCCATATAAATTTCACTTAGTAATGGATCCATTAAAAAAGATCTTTAATAATATTAATAAAAGATTACATAGTTCTAACAATTAAATCAAAATTCGCTGAATATAGATTCCCATAATAACAGGGAAGTTAAAAATCTAGATATTTCATCATTCTTTTCATAAATAAAATTTCAAATAAAATAAATAAGTTTTTTTAAAAACGGTCCCATTGTTCGTATGACCTAGGATTTAACAAGTTTTAATTTAGAATTTAAAGTTTTAAATGATTTATCAAAGTTTTAATCTTTAGACTATTGGGAAAACCACTTTTGTGGCTTTTGAGTGTGATTTAAAATATCACCATTTTTAATGGTATTTTTAATACTAATATATATTACATACAAACATAATTGTATACATGTTGTCCAAAATATATTAAAAAATATAAGTATTGAAAAATATACAAAAAAATTAAAATATATAAAAAAATTTTAAAAATTATAAACAAAAAAGAAAAGTCAAAAAAGAGCTACAAATTTTCTATATCCATTGTTAGCTCTGGGTAACGATAAAGGAAAGTTCAAAGTTTATACGTATACGTTTATATTCATTTATGTTGTCAATATTGCGCTTAAGATTCGAAATTTTATAAATCTATGCTCAGAATTGGAATTAGTGATACCAAAAACCCTCAAAACTGTTTTTGAGAAAATAAACATTTTTTATATTTGATCGTATGTTCCTTGCTACTTTTGTAATTCTACACAAATCTAAAAATTTTGCGCCACATGTATATGTTATTTATATAAAAAAATTTTTGAGAAAAAAGAATCACTATTTTAAAAAATGCCGACAGTCTAAAGGTTAAAAGATAAACTTCCTTAGGTTTCACACACAAACGTAGTTTATGAAATAAAATGTAAAAATGTGATGCATATGTGGACCAAACAAACAAGAAATTAGAAACAAACAGAAATTAGAAACAAACAAACAGAAATTAGAAAAAGAACTATAAGAATCATATAAGATGGAATACAATTCAGTGCTCAGTAATAACAGAACACAAATTAGAAAAATCATTTCGATTGGGGTAACAAAAAGATCTTGAATAAGGAGACAAACTTTAAAAAGAAATAGATTTCTGAAATGTTATATACAAAAAAAAGACAAATGAATGGAATAAATTTACAAAAATGACATTGAACTTTTAAATTTCTTATATTTTAATCTTATTTAACGTTATCTATACATTCAGCTATTTATATCATACAAGAATTTACAGCTTCAATAATTATCATGTTTAAAAATTCATATAAATTGTTAGCTTAATTTATTTTACTTAACTTCTTATCTAAAAATTTATTATTTATTGCATTTTTAACTTTTATTGATTTTAATTACTGACTCATTTCCCAGAATTAACTTTCAATTCCAGTTAATTAATTTATTATCTTATTGTAGTTTATTAATTTATTATCTTATTAATTATATACATAAATGTTTTAATTATTAACTTGTTGCCTTCTCTTTTCAGTATATTGTATGTGTCGGTTTAATGTTTGCATGATGACTTCCATTTGAGGAGAACTTTAGAAGTATGCAACATCTCAATGTGCTCTACTTATCAATTTCATGTAAGTCACAAGAGAAAATCAATTTATTAAAATTATGTAATAATGTAATTACTTAATAAATCTGACAATTTGATGTATTAATGCGTATAAAGATTTATAAGACGACATAATCAATAATATCAGGTCAATTTTATACGTTCGCAAAATCACTATCAATCAAACACAACATGCGCTTTATAAGAATTGTTTACATAAGCTGATAAGATTAATAGCATTTTTTATTTTATTTTTTTATATTGTACTGAAGAGGACCTAAAAACAGAGATCGAAATGTTTATTCTGTTGTAAATTTTATAAAATATTATATTGGGAGTACAAATTAGTTCAGTCCGTTTTTTTGTGCATTTATTTCAAAACAAAATGAATGAACAGATCAACTAAAGTGTTGTCCATCGTTGCCTACTACTTTTTCTCATCTCTCAGGCAATTTTCGAATTCCATTTCGAAAAAATGACTCGTCTTTGGAAGCGATCCAATTTTCGATTTCTGCGAAAGAAGCCGGTGACTTGCTGCATCCTTCGGAACAACCAGTAATCAGAAGGAGCAATGTCCGGAGAATACGGCGGATACGGAAAAACATCCCATTGAGCGTTTCCTAATATTTTTTTACGACTTTAGCGATATGAGGCCGAGTGTTGTTATGAAGAAGAATAACTTTATCATGTCTTTGCTCGTCGTGTCTTTTCCGGCTGTTTTTCTCGCAATGCATGGCTCAAACGAATCAATTGTAGCCGATACCGATCGCCCGTAATGGAATCGTCAGGTTTCAGCAGCTCATAGTAAACAAGACCCTTTTGGTCCCACCAGAGCATAATCTTCGAACCATGAATGTTCGGCCGTAGTGTTGATGTTGAGGTCAATGGCAACGATTGACCGGGGTTAGCGTAGAATTTTTTCTTTTTGAGGTTGTCGTAGAATATCCACTTCTTATCTCCAGTCAACCGATGCAAAAAACCTTTTCTCTGTTGTCTTTGAATTAGCTATTCGCAAGTGAAAAATCGCCTTTCAACGTCTCTCGGTTTCAGTTGATAAGGCACTCAATTTCCTTGTTTTTGAATCATTCCCATGGTTCTCAATCGTACAGAAACGGCTTGTTGAGTTACCGCCAATGATTCTGCAAGCTCCTCTTGCGTTTGATTCTGACCTTCTTCGAGTAATGTCTCTAATTCTTTATCTTCGAATTTTTTTGGCTGTCCAGAGGCTTATCTTCAACGCTGAAATATCCTTGAAACGTCGAAACCATTCTCTACATGATTTATCAGTTGGAGCAGTGTCATAACCAATCACCATAAATTTTGACATTCGATGGTCTTCAGCCGCACTTTTCTTCCAATTAAAGCAGAAAATCAAAACCTCCCGCAAATGCTGCTTGGTTAATACAAAATTCGACATTTCAAATAGTAAAAATCAAGGTTTTTGTATGAAACTCAAAGCGATATAAACTGAATATTAGCAGATGTTTAATCTCTCTGAAACCGCCAAAATCAGCTGTCACTATGAACCATTCACAACAGCTGGAGCCATTTTTAGGGAAACGGACCTAATTTGTACTCCCAATAATAAAAAAATTTTACACATTAAGAAGCAGTATTGGCTTGAAAAAAAGGCATTCATCAGATTATATTGATTTAATCGTTCTGAACCTTGTTATTTCTATATTTAATTATTGAAATCTGTATTTTTCAGATCGGTACTTTAGAAAACGGTCTTACTAATATTTTATGGAGTTATATGAATATAAATGAAAATACATTAATCTCTAAAATTTTTTACAAAATTTGCGAAGTTCCACAGCGCGAATTAAAAGTTGCGTACAAATGCAATTTACAGAAAGAGTGAATCTTTATTTTTAAATTGCATTTTTATTTAACTCTGGACGATTTTTTTTAACAGAGTCATACAACATTGAAGCAAAAATGACCTCTTTTATTTCGATGTTGAATAATTACTCAATAAAAAAAAAACGATATTATGCTTCGATGCTGAATAATTCGATGAAAAAAATCGTAGAATATAATAACAAAGCAAATTAATGGCAAATTAAACATTCATTCTTTCAGATGCTATAAACTGCATTTGTGTGCAATTTTTAATTCACGCCATGGAACTTTATAAATTTTATAAAAAATTTTGAGATTTGGTGCATCTTCATTTATGTTTGTGTAATTCCATAAAATATCAGTAGGATTGTTTTTTCTAAAGTACAGATCTGAAAAGTACAGATTTCAAGTTGAAAACTTTTTTAAACATCCCGATACAATAATTTTTGATAAAGTTCTTCCATTTTAAAATTTGCTATTTTTACAAAATCGAACAGGTGATTCTTTAACTTTGTTAAGTAATATATATTGCAAAATATGAATGACATAGAAATAGAATAAAATAGATAAATAGAATAATGTGAACTTATGAAATATTAATAGCGTAAAACAATAATAATTTGGATTAAAAAGACAATAAAAATTCATATAATATGCTCAAGTAGTGATAAGATACGTGCAGAAATAAAGTAAAAAGACATTTATTCGCATTATTATTAATTTATATAAGGAATTGATTAAAATAAATAAAAATGTATATATAATACGTCTCGTATTTTCCAATAGCGGCGCTAAAGAAGAAATTTTTGAAAGAAGAAATAATATTAGAAATAATATTAGAATTTAATTCACTTTAAGGAGGTTGTAAGGTAAATGCAATGTTAAGAATTACTTTAAAAAATTACAGATTATTCAAAATTACATTTAAGGGAATGTTGAAGCGAAGGCCGAACTTGATCGATAGTATAGCTTTTAAAAAAATTTCAAATTCGATAATAATGACATCTTTCATTCATTTCTTATATTTATTATACAGGGTGTCCTAAAAAGATCGGAACACCTGAATATTTCGGAAAATATAAATTTTGTAGAAAAGTGTTTCAGACAAAAGTTATAGAGTTTATTTATTGATCTTATTAGTTTGATCTTGATATCACCAAGGTCAGAGTCAAGGTCATATCGATTTTTTAAAACGGAACATCTTACTTTTGATAGAATCTAATAGCTGGTGTTGAGAGCTTTCCAAAATGATATAAGAAAATATTTTTTCAAAATATTTTTAAGTACTATTTGAGTTATGATGCTTGAAAGTTACAATACTGCCAGCATTAACATTATCCAAGATGTATTACGCAAAGTTTGCTCAGACGGATTTACACGTCTTTTGCTCAGAAAAAGATTGGAAAATAATGCAACCAATGAAAACAAAATTAGATGATGATTCAGCTAACTAAGACAAGATCGGACAATGATCTAGCCAATAAAGGCAAAATCGGATAATGATTCAGCTAACTAAGGCAAGATCGGATGATAACCCAGCCAATTAAGGGAAGATCGGATTTAACTAATGAAAGCAGGTTCGATCTTCCTTTCATTAGCTGTATTATTCTCTAATCTTTCTCTGAACACAAAAGACGTGTAAATCCGCTTGGGCAACCTCCGCTGTCTTCGCGTGATATATCTTGGGTAATGCTAATGCTGGCGCTACTGCTACTTTCAAGTATCATAATTCAAAAATTATTTAATAAAAAAATATTTTCTTATAGCATTTTGGAAGTTCTCCACCAGCTCGACATCAGCTTTAGATTCTGGAATCAAAAGTAGGATATTCCATTAAAAAAAATTGATGTGATCTTGACCTGACTTTGGCGACGCCATCCAAAGTCAAACCAATAAGATCAGTAAATAAATCTTTTTGAACCCTACAACTTTTGAAACATTTTTTTGTAAAACTTATATTTTCCGAGATCAAGTGTCTCGACCTTTTAAGGACACTCTATATATCGTTGTGTTTCACTCAAACGTATTCTGTCCTTATCTAACGTATTGCAACGTATCTAACGTATCCATCTCTTGCAAGATTGAACACCTACTGCTAGACACAATTATTTTTTTGCCATTCCGAGTCTTCGCTCAGCATTTGTAAGTATACACGTCATTTGCAGATCGATATAAATCTTTCTTTTGAAGCTTTTAATCTTAATTTCATAAACTCAGTATTGTTTGTGCTCGTAATACGCTTAGCTGCACTATCGTTTGGTCCATACGAGCTATAAAACTTTTGTATTAAGGAGATATCTACGTCAAGTGATAGCTCTACGTGTTGAAAAAAATATAAGTTTTTAATTTTTTTTTCGATTTTAGTACAAAATTTATTGCAGCACTATCAAATTTTACATCTATTTTAATCCTATAAAAGGATTTTTGATTCCATTCAGTAAATTCGGAGATTTATATCGATCTGCTACGTCCCGATGATTGAGCCTCTAATATCCCCTTAAAAGTAATACAAAAAACTATAGATAGTTTACTATAGATAGTTTGATCTGGATCAAAAGTTATTTTAATAAAAAAATAATATTTTTTAAATTTGTACTCTAATAGAAATATATGAAAACATAATATAATAATAAAAATCTCAATTTTTTAATATAATTTTTATATAGTTTTTTATATACTTTACAACATATTATAGGATCGCATATGTGACACAAACTACAGAAATTATACTCGTATCTTAAATGATCTATCTGGATTTTAAAGGCTTGTATGATTCTGTGAATTTATATATTATATATATTACGTATATAATACACGCTCTAAAACACGCACTGAAATGATTTTTCGATTTTGAAACATTAACTCTATTGAACTATCATAGTAATATTACGAGTTAAATTGACTAGCAATTTAATTATATTATAATTTAATAAATAATTTGATGCTTTTTTGCATCTTCGAACGATCTTAATAATCTGAGTGATATATTAAAATCTATAAATAATTAATTCTTATCTAAAAATATTATTTTGGACGGGAATCGGATCTCTTGCTTTCTGGGCGAACAAGAGATCCAAATTCGAGTCCCGACCGAGGTAATATTTTTCGCAATAAGAATTAATTATTTACAGACTTTATTTTATTTGTTGAACTAATTGGTGAATTTCAATGAAATTTGCACAAGTCATTTTTAATACTTAAAGTACTTATATAAAAAAATTTAGATTTTTATCATTTTTACTTATAAAATAATAACAAATAAAATTAATGATCTATAAAAATGTGTCCCTCAATAAAAACAGAAAGTTATAAACACAACTTTCATATATGTAGCTTATTTAAAGTGTAAATATTAATATGTGTTTTATGCCCTTACAACCTTCTTATATATATTAGGTGTACAACTTTGCTTCCGCCGTTTTCCTATAGATGGCTTTAGCGGTAATGGTGGTCGAAATAAATAGATCATAGACGTTATACAATAAACTTGAGCATCTGTCAACATAACCCCACAGAAACATCAGTCGATTTGTGTCTGCATCATAAACTTATTCTCGATTGAAAATGTCAGTTTACGAGCCAAATTCTCGTCATTTTGGGAGATTTTAATTTTTTGCTTTAATATGAAGAAATCTGCGGCTGAAGCTCATCGAATACTCTCAAATACTTACGGTGAGGTTGCTATTAGTGAAAGAACGTGTCGTGAGTGGTTTCAACGCTTCAAGAACGATGATTTTGATGTCGAAGACCGGCATAGCGGTGGAAGAGAGAAGGTTTTCGAAGTTGCAGAATTGGAG
>Ga0157363_1000456_pt1 | contig 31369 bp, 17 predicted proteins | sample AttsexASBM1_FD_111477 | JGI IMG/M metagenome (GOLD analysis project Ga0157363, IMG submission 111477) | Fungus gardens microbial communities from leaf cutter ant in Ribeirão Preto, State of São Paulo, Brazil - Atta sexdens ASBM1 | ecosystem: Host-associated > Fungi > Mycelium > Unclassified ... | reverse complement strand
GTACTTTGAAGTGTAATTGCCTTGGCAATAAACATGTTCCATAGATAATGATGATGCGAAAATTTTGCAAATAATTCTAATCATCCCCGTAAGATGGTTAATTTTTATTTATATCGCAACATTGAAGAAACTTCATTGAATAATGTGCAAATGTTTTAAATTTTTTTATATAAAATAATAAAATTAATTGAAAATAATAAATAATGGATATAAAAATAAAAGTAATAAAATATATATATAATATAATTAAAAAATTATTATATAATGTTGATACAAATATTTTACAAACATTGCGATTTGTTTTAGATCAGACAGTAATTAATTCGGTGAGAAAATCAAGTCTATCTTGAAATATATCTGAAAATTACATTTGTGTTGTAAATTGAAAGTTAAATATACTTTAACATGCAATATCCCATTGGCTTCTGAGAATGCCTATAAAAATTTCAATCGTACATGTCGTTATACAACTGCATTTGACACGCGAAGAATTATATCGCCATGAACGAAATCAACTTTGCTACTCCGCAACCAGTTAAATATTTTTATATCGTTCTATATTGTATGCTTGATCGTTTTATAACCGTTTATTCAAAGTTTGCACTAGAACGTTGTTAGTATAATGACTGTTTACTTTATTTCTCGCACGGAAAGAATATTATATTTTGTAATTATTAGATATTTATTAATATTTTCCTTCAACTTTTTGCATAATTGACAGTCCAGATATTTATTCGTGAAAATAGCTTCGATACATTTGCAAAGAAGAGAAAGAATTAATTCTTTAATGCTATTTTTTATTTTCACTTTTATTTTTAATAGTGAGCTTATTTATATGATTAGTGTATAAATAGAATTCTCACGATTGAATCATTGATGATACTAGCTTTGTAAGATCTAGCTTGTGGTTCTATCACAACCGCTTTATCTGCATATTAATTCTGAAAAGGAAGCATAATTATACTCGGTGAAACTATTATTACGATTCGTGCTTGCTTCAAAGTTTCGTCGAGGATGAAAGTCTAACTATACTCTATCTTCCTCTCTTCTTCTTATCTCTTATATATAATATATGCATTTGTATATGTGCAAATGCGCGTGCGCTTATATAAGCGAATATGAAGCTTCCAGGATCTCCCGCTGACAAATTGTTACCGCGGCAGTGCTTGGTGGTTTTAGGATAACGAAATACATAATTCAGATACGTCCTCTCGGCTATTGTCGAAATGTCCAGCGCAGCTATTAGAATTTTGCATCAAGAATGTCGTAAACGATTCTTGCAATAATTAGTACATCCTTATTAAAAGACGGTTTATCTGAATAATTATTTTTAATTAAATAACTTTCATGGAATAGATAAAAACTTTTTTAAATTGTAAATTTGCATTTGAGAAAGGAATGCTAATCGCTGTCAAATGCAACATGAAAGATACAAGATGCCAGAAAAAAGGAAAAAAATAAATTTCGAAAAATTAGTAAGAAAATTGGCGTGGATTTACAATGAGCTAAATTTAGGAAACACGAGAAATCGGATACCGGGATTCCTAATAAAATAGACGTACAAGAATATTACGTTTTCCGCGACTCACACGGAAGAAATTTCTTTTTACTCCCGTAGCCATTCCTATAACGTTGGTTCGCAAATTATTTCCCGACGATGGGCCTCCCGAATGTAGCACGTGTGACGAAAATGCTTGAAGAGGGAAAGACGTGGGACGAGCTGGTATGCTTCCGAGGCTACCTCATCCATGGAATTTTCGGAGGCTTTCCAGAGGACACGTTCGAGCTTACTCACTTTATCCCTTCATCCTGACTCGCTAAATTATTCAATTCATTTCTGTGGAGCTTCCAACTAACTCGAATGCCGTCTATCTCGCGCTCACCTTCCCCTCCCTCTCTCTCTCTCTCTCTCTTTCTTTTCCGTCAATTCAGTTCTAGGAGTTGAGAATCTTACCTTTTGTCGTAGATTTAGCCGTCGCAATGGGACGTCCACTGGAAAGTTTCTATTTATACTGGTAAAATGAATTATAAGAAATGCATGATAGATTTGATAAACTAACGCTCTGTACTCGATATAAATTATTTGTTTAACTTTGCAATTGCTGCAATAGGTTTTAAAGTTTCCACTTTCCAGACTTTTATGATTAAATGAATGAAGGATATTTATAATTAAAAGACTTTGTTAAAATATCTATTTAAAAGACAATTTTTTATGAAATTCTTAAAAATGTTAGTAATAATAAATGTTAGTGTAGTTTTAAAAACGGTGAATACAGAAATATTTTATTAATAATAATAAATATAATTAATTAATTTTTTTCTTATGTATTGTCTTAGATATATCACTATAATAAATATATTATTGTTGCTAAAAACAGTGCTATATAATTTGCATGATGTGGAGTAATGATAAAAAATACAATGTTATGTACAAAAATAATGTTAATAGTAACAAAGTTAATTTGTGGTTAATTAAATTAAATTTTTTTCCTAATTATATTTAATTATATTTTTTTAGTTTGTATTTTGTATGAAATGGATTTTGATTTGCGCAGAAATTTAAGCGTAAACAATTATAACATTTACCGAATAGTTCGTCAGTGTGCGTTCTCTTAAAATTACTGTCACTTTTGTTGCAATAAATATTTTAATTTGACGCAATACAGACACATTCAGTCTGTACACTTCGTTATCGTTATGTAAGAAACGAATTTGCGACAGACGGAGAATTCAGCGAAACAAGGTTAAAACTCGGAACGAATGTCGCAAATTTGTTCCTAAGGGGCGGCTTCGTTGATGAAAAGAGCACTTCGAAAGCTCCAAGTGTGAAGTCTGGAATATTTGATCCTTTTCCAAATAACGATAACGAGTAATTCCCATATCTCTTTTGATATTGTTATTTCGGAGTTTTTTGACGATAATGTTATATATATTTTCAAGAATTATCTCAGTAAATCATCCTTCTATCCTCATCCATTTGGTATCCAGATTCGTAAAGATTATTACCGCTTTATGCACTGAAATCCTGCAGAATAGAGTGCAAACCTCGCTCTTTTTGGAACTTCCTGGATGCATAATGGCACACCGTCATATTTTACATTGTGAATCGCGTATCCCGAGACTTGAGCTGGAATACGAGAATTTCTAGGCCACTCGCGCAGGTGTATTCGCGAGTGATTCTCCGGGGAAGAGATTACCTCGAAAATTGGTTGTAACATAACTCGACTATGTTAATTGCATGTTAAAAAATTTAATCCCGTTATACGAGAAATAATCTTCTCATACTACTACAATTAATCACGTTTCTATTCTTATATAACATTAAAATAATATTATGCAATATGGAAAGTATAATTATTACCGTTTGTATTATGAATATATATAATAAATAAATATTAATTTATTATTATAACATATTTTTTTTAATTGCAGACGATTAATCGCGTTTGCAATTAACGTATTATTTTTGCATTTTCGTTAAAAATTATAATCTGAGAGTGTACTACAAAAATCCTTTAATTTTAATTTGTTTTTCAATTTTTGTTCGCGATTTCTATCAGTTTGAAATGGTCTAATCTAATATGTTCGTCTCTGACTATTATTTAGGTCGGTTTTTCATGTAGGCCGTTTCTATCTGGCTATTGTATGCGTGGGGGTAGCCTAAGTTCGAGGATTTGCACGTAATAAAAGCTTTGTTGCTTTCTGCTCGTAATACGTTCCGGCACCTTAGGTTGATTAAGCGTCAGACAGGCTGGTGCGCGCCGGCAGGACCGTTGCTAAATGTCTCACATCTGTCACCGGCTTTACCACCACCGAACCAGCTGTCTTACACGCACCAACATACGTACATAAGCACGGGTTTTGTAGAATGGGAAAAGCAGAGAAAAACATACCGCGCCGGTCGTACAGTTGGGAACGAAGTGCCATTCCCTCCACTACATTCATGGCCATTCTTTAAAGCCTGGCCCAACCTACTCGCTCAGTTGGAGGTCGGTATCCAAGAAAATTTTCGCCTATCAACTCTGTCTCAGACGCTGCAGCAAGATAATATGCTTAGGATTGGATCAGAAAAAGTAATCATGCTTTTCGAAATTACATTCGTCAGTCAAAAATAAATTATTCTATAGAAAGATCTTTTATCATATTGTCTTGAAAGTAATTAAGGCTGACGTACGGTAGAATCTTTTGCATAGCTGAATTCATATCAATGTAAATTTTCTTTATGTTCATGCAGATAATTGTTAAGAACAATATAAAGCAGATCTCTAAAGAATTAATTTAGACTAATGCTGAAAATATTATTTTAATGTAATTATTTTAATGTAAAAGGAAATATAATATAATATATGTAATGTAATAGGAAATGTAAAATACATTTATAAAAGATCGTGAAGAAATACGTTATTAAGAAATGAACAGTGAAAGCCTTTTCAATTATCTGTTGAAGGATTTGCTTCATTATATCGAAAGCCGTAATAAAGGAATATCTATAATCTATATTATACTATCTGATTTAATTTTCTCATCAATTAATCACAAAAAAACTTCTTTTACATTTGAAATATTTTTATTAAATTTGATCTTTCTACCGGAAGAAAACATGAGCATAATATATTTCATACACGTAATAAGTGTATCAAACAATTTTCGAAACCACGAATTATGTATGTATATGATCGAAAAATAACCGATCAAATTACTGAGTTCAACTGGAAGAAACCAGTTTGGTTTACTAGTATATGTAATTATCGAATATTCTTGTTTATATGATCTGAGTATGATCGAAATCCATAAATATTTATTCTTTTCTATTGATAAAGCACTTGATGAAGTGCGATTAAAATCCTATACCTAAATTCATGCACGATAGTGCTTTTAGACAATTTAAAATGTACTACTTTAATAATTCTATTTACAATAATCTTTACTATTAATTGACCAAAACATTTTATATAAAGATTAATCAATTACAACATATAACATTTATCTTGATTAATTTATAATTTATATCATTAGATTAATGATTGTAATTCTTTCAGCAATAATCATAATCAAAATACATATATACAAATACATATATTTCTCAATAAGCCATCAGTGTATCGATGAAATTAAAATGCTGTCTCTTTCCAAGACTTTTCTCATTCGAGATTGAATCGCGTACTAGCTCTTAGATGAAGTTCTTTTGTGAAATTTTGATTCTCTTTTTGTATAGAGTTTGCTTGTGTTTGGCATGTATTTATCACGATAACGTTTCTACTGATCAAGAAGAAATAGAAGTATAAGAAAAGAAAGTTTTTCTCATATTGGGTGATTTCCAACTTCGTGAATATTTGTCGCGAGTTGAGAGTTCGTCAGAGACAGAATTTTTATAGCGACTCCTGAAAAGTGAATATTCAGTATTTATTATCTTTTACTTTTGGGGTTTTCTTTCTCCTTTATAAATTTAACTTTTGAGAGAGAGAGAGAGAGAGAGAGAGAGAGAGAGGGGGGGAAGTGAGAAGAAGGAAAGAGAGAAAGGGAATTCTAGGACAATTTTGAATGAGGATTAATCGTCTGATTCAGCTCTAATTCCGAAAGTTAGGACAAGTTAGACGTAAAATATTTGCATCCTGGGATCAATACTTTACATACTTAGAAGATATGTGAGCTATTCGTGTCGTTTGTTTTTGCGTCAGGAAAATTTGAATAGTTTGCGCTTCATCAGCTTCCTACATTTACAACATCATTACTCTTCTCTATCATTTTTTTAGTGGAAAATAACTTTTGAGCTAAGTTACGTGGGTTTTTCCCGAGAGATTATTCACTTTAGTTTAGTATTAAAAAATATCAAACCAATTAATTTTTTAATTCCGACAACATGGGATCTTTAAACGCATGATATTGATTGAAGACCGATATTTTGATTGTAAATTCTAGTAGTTAAATTTAAATCTAATATAATCAAATATAATTTGATTTATATAAAAATGATGAAAACTGTTATCGAAGCTTTGACAAGTATTGACAAGAATTTTTCAGATTTGTATATAATCCAGAGCAATAAAATAATTTGCTTTGTTTTTCGAAAACCCCTACTGCTGACGGAAGAATTAAAATTCTATGTTGTCAGAGGAGAATTAAATGTTATAGCCATATTTACCGCACATTTTGTTGCAGTTATAATATATTTTATCATACAACTTATTAAATTCTATGATATTTGTATAATTTTTTTACTTGGATGGAAACACGTGTAAGCGGCGTGGTAGACAACTTATGTATCGAAGCTTCTGTTAACAGTCCTCATAACTCCGGTCCTACCTTGGCGTGACCCGCGCGGCTAAATTACGCGTAAATGTACCGTGTCCGTACCCTCGTAATATCACCTATGCACCGTCAAATCCACAGATCTAGTGACAGCTGAATCCGCTTTGGCGTAATGTTCTCTCCTATCGTCGCTTAGATGCAGGTGCGTGCATCATCCACTGGTATACTGGTACTCGTCGTCAAACGGAACGGGCCATATAGATTGACCTGCGTACACATTGGCCAAGGAACGTTAATCAGGACGATTTCCCGCACAATTCTCTAATCCGGCGCGTTCAATCTCGGGACGAATGGATCGTGGATTTACAATACAATGCAAACAAGCGAAGCGTCTCTTGATTCGTGCGAGGTCCAAAATCGGAGCACTACCTCTGTCGCGTATATGCGCATGACGTTTATGGGATGGTGACATTCTGCAGGAGGCATTACGACCGGTGGGCCAGTATCTCCATAGACTTGTCCAGTCATACCCGTAAGCTTCTAACGTGATCTTATATACGGGCCTGTATGTGTCCTCGGCAAGCCACGTCTCACTAATATCCGGACGATAAATTCTGCATATCAGTGGCAGGACGACAGCGAGCTGTCTTCAGGAATGACGTGATATCTATGAAAGGATTTCAGTGTAATGTTACCCATCTGTTTCGCTTATGTCGATAATTTAATGCATTGGCAAGAATATTAATAATCGAATGTTAAAAAGAAACGCGTTTCTAGGAAGTTTCTAGGAAGTGAATAGCGTTTTAGGATGTTTGTATTATCGCGGAGATATACTACTGTGTGGTAATAGAAGGACAAATACTTTCACTTACAATTAGTGCCAGAGAACTATTATGTCTCTGGTGTTGTTGCTAACCTGTTGTATTAGTTGTGTCAACTTTCGCGCTGATGATATTTAATTACAAACAGCGTGTTATTCGCCTCGGAGAGCAAACTAACAATTAAATTATTATCAAAATTAAATTATCTTTTCTATCCTTTTGCTTACTTAACCTGTTTATTATTATTTAGAATTTAGAACATTTTTATATGCGGAGAGATGCACTGAGAAAATTATATCAAAACTCAAACTATTAATTATGTTTTAAATAAGTTTAATTAAAAATATAAAGAGATGAAACCGATGATTTTATTAAGAAATTGATTAAAATCATTTTATATAAATTAATTTCTAACACATATAAACTTGATGTTTTTTTAGTAAATAAGATAACCAATTTTTCAGATAAAATTAATTTTATTGTTTGTTTTTCTAATAAAAAATAGATATTAAGTTTATATACTGATTTAAGCTGTATAATATGTATTTTAGCTTTATAAGAGATAGAGTAACAAACGCGCATGTATAAGTTTGAATAGAAAATATTATTTGCTGAGTTGCGTAATTTCGCTACAGTAAATGTTTAAGTTAAATGATTAACTACAATTTTTATTTGAGTTACTGAAGTATAATTGTTCAAACGATGCATAAATGTTTATTACTGTTGTCTTTTGTTACTGTTCGCGTTTTTATTCACTAATATCAGCTTTGTATATCATGTTCTAAATTTAACTTACCGACATGAAGGATGACAATGAAGTTTCAATGAAAAATCATATGTGTTGAACGAGTATAACGCGCATATTTGCACTTATGCGATTTCAAATGAAATAACGGCTGATATCATCAATGCCTTTCTGCCAAATCATCGTTTAATATTTTTATGAAACTGCAACAAATTTTTCCCGCATTTACTCATGACATGATTAATAGAAATAACGATCAACGATAGTTGGAAATAAAATTAAACATTCGATATCGTATTCAATGCATCGTTCTTTTTTTGACGTGATGTTAATATAAACGCCAATAGAACGAGACATAAAATACAAAAATATTAGTATGCTTGAATTGAATTATTGATACATTACATTTTCGCGCGCGCCATTTTATTGCAAGTGGAATTTTACGCAAATCTTAAATTGTGCTAATTGTTTACATATAATCTTATAATCAATATTGTAGAAGAAGCGTAAAAAATTATCATTAATATTTGTACAGGATAGTTGTAAATTGATTTGTAACTGTTGCTTAGGTGTGTTCAAGATAAAGGGAGTAATTGTGCTTTTGATGAGATTTTTTTTGGAAGCAAAGCGCATTTCGCGTCTAGTCAGTGCAATCAGGATATAAAAGGCTTCGATTGGGATTGGTTGGATTTAAGGATCATTAGAAGACGCCCACGTACTACGCGTAGGTAGATGAGTAAGCTGATTGGATTTATCTGATCGGCGAATTGCCAAGGGGATTTCTCTCTCTGTTTTTCTTTCATTTTCTCTCTCTCTCTCTCTCTCTCTCTCTCTCTACTACGCTCTTTCCTTCATTTCCTATTCTTGTCTGTTTTTTTCTTCGTTCTTCTTCATTCAGACAAACTTCTTTTTCCTGCTGTTTCGTTTCTGTCCGTCTCGCTGTTTCCTTTACTCGAAATAAAAGTTGAATAATCCCGCTGAGTATCTGTAATCCTGCTCTACCGATATATAATCCGGGTTTATGGTTAATTTATTATTCGTAAAACTGTGCACATTGCCCAGAATGAACACTTTGCACTTCGAGTTTAGATCGATTAATGAACATATAAACGAATCGAAAAGGAACAGAATACTGTAGTTTTTATTTTTTTCTTTATATACAATTTAACATGGAATAACTTAAAAAAAGTATATAAAAAGATTTTATGTTACATGACTGTCATTATCTCAAAATTGTAGACGTACAAAAAGTAGTATAACAATATCTATATATGTTGTTTGCAGTTCTTAGAAAAGATGCATTTAAAAATAAATTAGAATGGTATACTGTAACGTGACATAGATCGGATATTGACACAAAAGTTACCACTTCGTGGTAACAGAAGAATAATCGCGTGATGTAAGAACAGTGAGTAACAATGCATGCAGCACGCGATCGTGCTTGGTATTACATAGTATTGTTTTTTCCGTTAGTCGTTATTCTGATGCACTATTTTTATGTCGAACGCTGACTTGTTGGCATACGACTGCGCGACACGCGATTTCCCAATCGAACGTTATAAACGGGTATAAACGTGTACTTGAGCGAGCTATTATATTTTTAACGATCGATAAAATGATGGCGTCAGTGGGATGCTAATCAGTGTCAGATTACCCGTAAATGACGTACAGCCGGTTTTACTATTTTAGGGGATCGCACGCATGCCAGCCTTAATTGGATCATTTAATTGGATGTATAGTTAATTTAAGCTGATTGATACGTAATTTACATATTTAATATTGAGATTAGAATTCTAGCGAGAGATAGGGGATGCGATTAAAACTTTTCGTACGTGTAATGTTGCTAAATTGGTAGCCGTTTTATTATTAGAGAAACATAAATAGCGACACGTAGTATTCTGTTATTCATATTCTATATTATCTCTCGACTCTCGATTAGACAACTTAGCGAATCTGAATTATCCATATTAAGTGTTCGGTCCGTTGATCTCAGAAGATATTTCCGCTTCATGCTCGAAGACACTTGGGATGGACACCCATACGGAGAAGACCTATTTCGCCAAATGAAGACTATGTCTGAAGACGGTTATGGTACAGACGTTACGAGCTTAAGCGCCTTCCTTCGACGGACGTTGCCAGCTTTGTGAGGCAGAAGACTTAAAAATTCTAGTACCTTCATACCATCAGCAAGCGCCAAGTAGATGAAGAGAAGAAATGAGAGGGAGAGGAAGAAGAAGAGGAAGAAAATCCTTGACGACGAGCGGAGTACTAAAATTCAGACTATCTTTGTGCCTCGAAGGTTGTTCCTTGATGTCCTTCATGCAGTGCTAGTATCATCTCTTGCACCAGTCCTTTTCTCATATGGTAGAATGTCATTCGTTTGATAATAGGATAAAACAGAATTCTCCCCCAAAGTGCTCGCATATACGCGCGAGAAGAAAATATTCCATCATTTAAACATGCTAGAAGAAGTGAATTTTATTGAAGAATGTCGCTATTTTCAGTTTAAATGTGCGTATCAATCTTCATTAAAAAGATAACGAATATTCCGTTTGTCTAGTCACGTATCTCGCGGAAGAAATAAAATTGAATGGAACAATTAACATAGATGATATTTATAAAATACAAATAAAACTTTTGCGATATATCACAGATACAGAATTAAAATTGTGATATAATAATAATTTAAATGAATTTGTTGTTCGCTTTTGCTATATTATTACATTGTGATTCAATACATTAAACGAAAAGTGTTATTTAAAGCGGATTATGTATTTAGAATTTTAGTTTCAATATAAAATTCAATGACTGTTTTTTACGAATACAGATGCGAAGGTATAGAACAAATTGTGATTGCACATGATAAGCACCGATACTAAAATTCCCAGGGGTCATATAAAAAAAGCATGCGATACATTAAATCCTAAATCTGCAGACAATAATTCTCCGCACGGACGTATTTCCGTCGCCCCAATAAGTGTCGTGCTCGATATTTTAAATACATTTACGATAACGTTTTAAACGCTGCAGGAAATGAAAGTTGCCAAATTCAGCTGCACATTGGATCTGTGTGTATCGGATTACGGACGTATAGAAATTGTGCCGAAACGTCAGTTTTCTCGGAATTAATGCGTTATCGGATTCGCGAATCATTTCCAATTATGTTGATTACATTGGTTATTCATGTGTCTAAAGCTATTGTTTGATCAGTTTCAATCTTGTCTGTTTGATAATCTAGTTCCTATGTTTCTATCTTGTCTCCTATGTACTCCTTGTCGACAGTATAGGAGCCATTGATTTTCAGGATGTTGGACGTAGCTCTCGGTGGTAGCCCGCAAATAAACCTAATCACGAGTACAGTGTTCTGAATTGTCAAGCCACTTTCCGTAGTACTCGTGCCGAAGCTGAAATTAGATTACTATCTCTATCAGCAAAGCGACATTCAACATTGATAATGATCGCAGATCTTGAATAGTTTGACAGGTTCTAATCACAAACTTATCTTATAGTTCAGAGCAAATTTTAGACACGATGCGTGTTATCTTATTTGCACACTTTATCCATAATAATCATTTTATTCAAATACACAAAGAATGTTTGTATCATTTACTTCTCTTTCATAGATGAAAATAATCTTAATTCTCTTGTTTCTAAGTCAGAGGGAAATCACACAGGAAATATATATTTGTAGTCTTTCTGCACACATTTTAAGAACGTAAGTGTGAATATAAGTATATCGTGTATACATTAGGGGATAGTCTATGTAACGGAAGTACCACGAATTTCCTGTTTGTTTGTTCAGAACAACGTCTTCTCTCTCAGTGAGATCTTTACGCTTTGCCGTAAATGTAATGAGGGTGGATGAAGACAGCAGGACGGGTAGATTTAATTTCCTTCGGTCTCTTCACCTCTATCATTCTCCTTTTCGGTCTCCTTCGCTTGCGTAGCGCTTAATTGTCCTTTCTCTTGCTGGCAGTTTTCTTTCGAAGATCTCAATGACATTCCGAACCTTTTACTGCGTTTCTTTTTGTTTTAAGTAATCGTTAAAACTGCAATGTCTTGTCTCTATTAGGATAGGACGTTATTTGTTTCAGAAAAATAATATAGATCATTGTGCTGTTTTCTTAATCATCCTTATATGCGATTATTAGTTTTTAATTTCATTTGTCTTTTATTTTTTAAATTGTTTTACATTGTAATTAGAATTAGATATTAATTTAATTAGAGAGAGAGAGAGAGAGAGAGATAGCTTATTTTTGAATTTGACAAATAGATGACCGAATTCGAAATAACTATATAAGTATTTAATTCGGAAAATAATCGATTAAATATTATTATTGTTTTCTATTAAATAGTGCACAATGTTTTTTAACGAAAATCTTCTTATTCGCATTTTCTTACATCGCACTTCTTTTGCCACGCAAAAATCTTGCAAAGATATGTTCACTCTCAGATGACATACTCCATCAGCGCGCGCCGTATGCTTTCCTGCTACGCTTTTTACGCGTTGAATGGCGACGGGAATAGTGACGGAAGACGTCGCACGCCGGGATATTACTCGGAGGAAAAAAATCGAAGTTTCGATAGAGGGCTGGGATATGAGCCGACGCGATTCTCGATCAGTGACTTGGACTATTTTTCCCCCACGTTTCTATAGAACGGAATGACGTTCGAGTTGCCGGACACATGTTACCGACAAGACTTACGAAACTTCGTCCTCTTTGGCTCGGACTTCAATCGAAGGGTACGGGGATTCGCGATAAATGAAGAAACTTTTTTATACCCATAGATAGATAAATGATCCTTTTGATCAGGGGCCTTATTGGTGTCTCTGGATGCTATGCATTTAATTATAATTTCATTTTGTCGATATCTTCCTTTCAAATTGAAAGTATTATGACTCAGTACTAGCGCATTTTTTTCTTTTTCTTTTCTGGCATAGTTACAGGGACGTAACTCTCTCTATCAGAAAAGTTTTAAAAATTATTGGTTATTTCTTAGCATCTAAATGATTTTGAAATTATTATTTGAAATAATTGTATATTTAAAAGCAATGTTTGCACAATTTTCCGCATGTCTTTGACAATGTGGATTTTTTTTTATAGCTCTTTGTACTAGTAGCTTTATGCGGTGGAAGATAGCAGGCTGTAAATTTTCGTGTAACACGTGTTCCAAATATACGGTTTTTCGTTGAAATTTCGGTTCACTGACTTCATCGAAATCGGGGACGCATATGCACGCATGTCAGCGCGCACGTTTTTCGCAGCTGCGAATATATTGACGAATACGAATGTGTCACAGTCTCTGCACTGTGTTCAGACGAAAAACTAAATACATAATAGACTGGCGGCAGTGTACACATGCGATAATTAATGGAGTGACGCAGACACACAAATAAAATTACGAGAAAAAATTTTATACTTTACAATCTTTAAATATAATCTTTAATTATAATCCTTATTTTAAATTCATTTATATATTTTTAGTATTTCTATTATGTAACGTACGATTTTGAAGCAGCTTTCAAAATTCTTCATTGAAAAATAACTTTTTCAATGCTTTGAGAAAATACGCATTCTCATAAATGTGTTTCAGTTGATTCATTTAATGGTATATTTTATAGATATATATTTATTATATCCAGATTTGTATTATATTGGTATATATATCAAGTGTGTCAACGGAGCACATCTTTTTTATCTTTTTTGTCTAATATTTGTACTAAAATCACAGAGTATTTGGCGAGTTATAAGTCATTTCCCGTAGGATTGGATTCTGATTTCGCTTCATTAATCGTGAAGAAGAGAACGAAGCTATTGTTGCAGTTTAAAATCTTTTCGAGTGTTTTCATGACAGATATACACACACATACACACACACACATATATATATATATATATATATATATGTATATGTATATATACATATAAAATATTTTCCTAGCATACAACGGAAAACGGGTGATCCAATTTTGTTGCGATCGTAATCGTCATATTTTACACGCGCGCATCGTCCACCATCTACAATAAACTTCGCAGTTCCGTGCTCGATACCGCGGTCAACATATCCATGCGCATTCACCGAACTTCCCCTATTGACGGCGCCTGGCCACATTCGTCCTGACTGCGAGGAATCAGCAACCCCGTGATGCGAGGTCGTACACCCCGCGAGTCGACCGTTGTTGGAACGACTTCCAGTCGTTCGCGATAGCGTCAGGGATTGCATCCGTCATTCCTCTGATGTTTGATCGGAGTACCGTGAAGTGTTGGCTTATGCTTGTAAATGTATTCGACTGGTGTCAGTATTGCATTAACGCATGTCTATTCAAAATTGTTTGGTGTACTGTCGTTGTTATCGTCAACACGGAAGAGAGTTAGAAATCTGCAACCCTATCAGATATTTCAAAGACGCTTGTTTATATTTTACGCTAAGCTGTTTGAATTCCAGATTATTCCGAAACCACGGTGACGATGGTAGACAAGCCAACATTCGCGCCTCTGTTATTTCGACTCATCTCTCGACGGCAATTTGCCATGTAACATATGCGTGGTCTTGTCCGAGATTAAACTTATGTGTTAAAATATCGCGACTTGCGCCAGCAAGAAAGGATTTTCATTTCGCATTCTGCGCATTCTCTCCTAGTGTGCAATTATACTTCGCATTACGTATTACTATCGTATTCTATCCCGGTATTACTTAGCCCTCCATTATCATTCTCATCATAGTGTGGTTCATCCGTGACCTACGTAATATTATAAGGGGCGCTAGTAACCATATTATTCTGGCATGCGTTCAAGTGGACGTTTTGGGGTTAAAGGTGAAATTGATCGTGGTTAGGTTAAGGCTGGTCAGGGCAAGGGACGTGGAATTACGAACGCTGAAAGAATTTTAGTGCCTTTGATCTGGCATCAAGCCCACAAAAATATACATAAAGATAATGGCGTCTGCTTTTTATATCTGATTTTATGTTTTCGCAAAAAATATGCTATTCCTGTTTTGTGTTTCAAAAATCATGGTAATCTCCTATCAGATTATTTTGAAAACATGAATTAACTGATATTTTTCCAATTTAATTCTAAAACAAAAAATCTGCTATTTTATTAGATTAGCGTTAACGATATATTTGTTTGAGAAAATCTTGTCCCCGTTACTACACTACTCCATATTTGCTATTGCAATTAAAATTCTTTATAAATTCCCCTCCCCCCTCCCCCCCCGAATGAAATTAAATCTTTTAGAAGCTTTGTGGTTTCATAAAAATTTTCACGCGTTATTTAACATTTTTTGTAATTCATACAACAATTAAATAGCAGTATTAATTAACTGTTATTGGAAAAATAAGTTGTCCAACAAAAATTTTTTAATTATCTAGATAATAGTTGTTTGAAATACTTCTGTCTACTTAAAATACTACTTTTGTGAATGACATAAGTTATTTATAGCTTTATATACATGCATTGCGTATTTTTAATAAACTGATAAGATACATTTGTGTGATGAGCTTAAAAGCCTTTAGAATAATGGAAAATTTAATTGTCAATCCATCAAATATGAACGCAATTTCTTGGCGCTTTTGTAGCGCTCAATAACAAAGTCGTTGGAATTTCCTTCCGCTTGATACAATCGTGCATCTCATCAATCTCCTAACATTATTTCAAAAGGAAGCTGCGCCTCTCTAAAGTATTACGATCTACTTTGATCAATAAACTTTCCTTCTGTTTGGTGCTTATAAACATTAAGGAAATTGCCGACGGAATTTTACAATTTTGATAGGACCTCTTTCCGTGGCTTATGCTGGTCCGCTAGACTTTCGTCTACGGAGGTTTCAGTCAGTTAAGAGAGAGAACCTACTTACTTAATGCAACAGACAGGTCTCGGTTATACGTGATTCCTCTTCCTTTCGGTTTCTCAGTTCTCTCTCTTCTCCCATGCCATTTCTCATATTGTTCTCCTCTCTTCCCCTTTACCCTTCCTATCCTTCTTCCTTCTTCTCTCCCTCTTGCTATCTCTCTTACAGTCGAGTTATCAACAACTTTCTACTTTAACTAACAACAATTCAGTAAGCAAACAATTAAGCCTTGGTTCGTGGAAACTTCGTATGCTGTCAAGCTACGTTTGTCGGATCGTGGCAGTATACAGAAAGCTGCTACACGAAATTAAAGTATTAACGAGGCATGCCGTTCCCCGTGGAGCCCATTTCAAGCAAGATACTGCTAGTGCAACAACAAGTTTCGTGGCTCGAACGTCGTCCAGAATGTATCCGCTAGCCGAGTTGAATTCTTCATGAGATTCGATGGCGCTGCAGATCCCAGGAAACCAGCCGTAAAGCTGTCTAGTAACGCATGGCTTATTTGCATTTCAAATTGATAACTGTCTATCGAAATTTTTGATAGGCCTCGATATATGATACAGTGGTGTTATTGACCTGGTATTGTTTGTGTAAGATTGTTTGAAAAAAATAATTAGAGAGATACGATAACATTGGTGTTGCATTTAATGATGTGGAAATGGAGATAACGGGTTTGTAGATTGCGAACGGGACACATAATGGACTTATATTTGTAATGCGAGGGTTAATACGGAAACCTACCGGAATAATTTAAAGTCATCGAAGATGATTTCGTGCGCGGAGCGGTCGGAATTACTGCATAATGCTGGAGTTACAGACGTTAGTGACGTACGAGTGTTACGGTATTAGCGTGAGTGCAGCCATTGGTTATGGATCAATTGCATTCGGGAAGGTCCGATCGGTGGTTACGGCCTTGTGCGGAAACTGCACAATCCTGCAATGATGCATCGGAACGCCGGTAATTTCCACGATGCGCCATCCGCCATTCCACTCCGCATACTGACTAAAGTGTTCGGTCTGCAAGTCTGCTGGCTTTCGTCCGATCTGCTTGTTTCTGGATCGATCATTTCGAACTCTGCGGCGCACGTGTGGGCCTATGTCTAATAGGAGCGCATATCACGCATAACCTTTCATAGAGGATCCCATTTAACGCAGTGGTTCTCGAAACTTTCCTAACGCAAGCTCAAAAGCTCAGTTCCTCTCGCTTATGTGTGCAATCCATTCATAGGAAAGCCGAAGAAGAGCATCGCTAGTAGTTTACCTAATCGCTATGATGGCTATTAATCATTTCGCTCGCAAATTACATTCATTCGTTGGTTACGGCAATGTGTCCGGAAGAAAGCCGGATGATATATCTCATAAAGCTCTATGCAAGCTTCCATGTCGGACTTCTGTCGATTTTGAGATTTATCGTGTAACCGCTATAAAGTAATTGAATAACATATTTTGCGTTGTATAATGACAATAGAACGTAACTGGAATCGTTGTGAGGAAATTACGTTTCTTTAAGGCTATTTATGCACAAGGCGCACAATAAGGATCGTATTTCCTCGGTGAGATCTTTTTGTGGTAACCACGATTACACAAATGCTAAGAGAAATGAGAGCGCGGTAATTGAATGCGACTATAATTGAAAGTTCTTCGGGGTACCGCGATTTTTCGAGGAAACTCGCGCGAGATCTTTCCGACAGGATAAGATTTCGAGTACTCCAGGCGTTGTGCTTCGCGCAGAATTAATTAACAGAGGGCACGAATTTGCTCCTCCGTTTCGTCTCTTCCATCACTTTCTCATTATTTTACACGCACACAGTGTTCTTTCATCTGATTTTAACTTTAATGACAGAAATTGCATGATCGCACATTCGATTCTCGTCTTGTTGGCAACAACCGTCTGAAGAACGAAAGATTAATTGACCTTCTTTATCTCAACTGCCTTCCCGGTGAAACTTCATAGTGTTACTTTATATCAAGTACGTTCCCAACATAGTCGATATTGATACTGAAAAGAGAGAGAGAGAGAGAGTGAGAAAGAGAGAGAATTGGCAGAACTGTCTAGAAAACGATAAACGTTGAAGGAAAATCGCGATACAATGATATAATCTTACAAACATTAACATGTTTGTGGAATATCGACTCTAAAATAAAGAATTTTTTATTTTGCGTTAATTATTTTGTGAAAAGATTAACAAATAAACAAAATATCAAGATTAACTGATATAAATTAAATTTTAACTGATATTAATTATATTTAGTCATTTATATTAAATTTTATTATGAGATTAAAAACCATGTCACATTACGTTTATTTTGTTAATTATTATATTTGCATAGTATTTCTTTATGTGAAGCCTGCTGTAAGTATTTAATATTTATAAGGGTGAGACCAAGAAAGGCGAGGAATAGATTTATATTCATATGATGAGCTTTAACACATTCCGTTATCATTACGTTTTAGTTATATTATTCTAGTGGATGCGACATAAAGTATTTCGTGGATTTCCTGGCAAGCAGCAACGGTTGCTACTAAAATCTATGTGCATAACATAACCCGTCTATAATTAGCTCGCTTCGTTGCATTTTACGAGTGCAGTAACGTCACTTGATTGTACGACCACTTAGAATATTAAACGATAAAGCATGGTCGAATGCATTGTCGACACCGATAGCTGTTCAGCTCGTTTAATTCGCCCTGCACGTCGCTTAAACCTTATTACGTACGTGCATAAGCGATCACGTATGGCTGTTAATAAATTTCTCTTTGCATGCCGTGAGCAGTTCGGAATCGGTATTTTCCTAACCGCGAGCTGCCGACGTAATTGCGCGGATAATAATCGACGCTCATGAGCCGGAAGAAAGGAGAGAAGGGAGTAAAGCTGTAGGGAATGTACTAGATCATGCTTGATATGCCACGATTAATTTATGATGTGCTGCTTCGCGAAGGTGTTTCCACGTAAAACAGGAGAACTTTGAAGCTGTCTACGCGGACGAATTAAATAGCATCATAAATTGTCATATGATATCTTTCACCGTTTTCTAAATAATTCAGGAATCTAAATTATACCAAAATCTAATTTAATTTAATATTTTATTGTAAAGAAAGATAGAAAATTCTGGAGTATCAATGTTTATAATCTTTATCATTATATATTTCTAATTTGAATGAAGATTTGAGAACAAGTGATGTGTATAGTAGGTCACAGAAAATTTGCAGCACTACTTTTTTCGATGGATTTCGAAATGCAGCTTGCTCATTGAGCGATTGATTCTTATTCATAAAGCTAATCGTTTATGTTCAAACGCTTTACGAACAAAACTGAGTTTCGAAACCCATTGAAAAAAAGTTGTTGCACTCTTTCTATGACGCTTCATATTATTTTTGTACATACATATAGGTATATAAATAAGCGTACCTATATGTATGTACATACAAAAAGAGTATATGATAATAAAACATTGAAATATCACATCACGCGATACGCTCTGCTTCGTTAATGTGGTTTCATGTTTAATAAGTTCAACGTTGTTTCATTTTATGCGGTTTGTTCACGATGAAACTTCCAATCGGCGACAAACTGATCGTAACAAACATAAAGCGCGAATACGCGTTGGTGATATTACAGTGTTTGACGATGTCCATATATTATTGCTTTTTAAATAGTGCGTTTCAGGACCGATTCATCCTACTGTCGTTAAACGTATTGCAAATTTGTTCCCGTCGCACAATATTCAAAACTGATTTGGTTATTACTGTCACAAATTTAAATCCCCAGCACGGTAGTATACATGCTAGTCATTTTTCATATCCACCTTTTTGATACCCGAATATTCAATATTCGACAATCGACTGGGCTGTTCAGAAATTAGTTCGCTTACGGTTCTCGACAGCAAGAGAATACAACTGTACGCAAATAGAGCGGAAAAAGGGATCAACTTACATTACACGTGGTATTTCATTTCCAATCACGTGAAATCAACAAGCAATTGTAACAGAAATTTGTTTTAATTTGATCGAAAGTATATAGAAACATTTCAATTAAATGTTTTATTAACAATGCAATTGCCCGATAGTCGAAATTTTACTATATAATTATTGACATCAGATTTCGATATGTATTCTAAGTAGATAGAATAAAAACCATAACGGCTAAAATTGCCAGTAATTTTTGTGTAGTCAGTTAAAAAACCGGATGGGCTGCGTGGGGTTAAAAATCTTGAAATTATAAGCGCTCTACCATAGTCGAAGTGAAAAACTGGCGCGATTCAACGCGGCGTGAAATTAAGTGGTTTCGCGGAGATTAATACCGGCCGATTACAGCTAAAAATACGTTCTCGAGCAACGCCCGACATGGCCGTACGCCGTCGTTAGTAATTCTAATCTTTTTTGTTTTTTTTATTATGCAAATGCGATGCTTGCGTGCGGATATCACCGGGCTTTTGCGATCGCGTGCGAATTTCTTGGTACAACGTATCGTCCACCGTTATTAGCGGTGCGGCTTATCACGGCACGTATATGATTGCATAACGATTCCGATTTTTCAGAGCTTATTGCGCACTGTGTACTTTCGTTTGTGGCTGATAACAGTTTGACGATCAATCACCATAATAATGTTCTCGCGTACGCCGTCGTTCTTTTTTCCTTTGTGCGATGACTAATTTGCTCTACTCTGGCTAGGGTTGTAAAAAAAGGGGTTGATACCCGATGCGAGTGCATCCGGCCGGTGGTGATGTATTATTCAACGATTGCTTTTTTTTTCATGCGCCAAGAAAGTAATGCCTATCGTAAAGTTGACTGATTACGAGACAAGGAGGGCGAAAATGTGTAGAACGCGCCGATACAGGCTCGGCAAAATACAAAAAAAGAAGATAATTTGTATGTGTCCCAGTTTTATGCATTGCGTAGGCGCGGTTATAGCAGCGGTCTGACATTACATTTTTTTTTAAACCCAACACGCTGTGCTCTTAGTAGTTGTGGCACTTTTTCACGTTTTACTTTTTCTCTAACCTATCTCGCCGTTTAACATTTTTTTTCCGCGTGGACAACTTCTAACATACATATATATTTAAGCTTGATGAAAAAGCTACGTTAAAAAAAATGTTTAATTATTTGAATATACGTCATACGAATTACACATAAAGTAGTAATAAATTATTTTTTAAATGGTTGATCGATTACTTTTATCCAAGGAAAGTTAATTTGATATGAAACCAATCAAAAGTTAGATTAAAAATTAGTATTTCCAATTTCAAAGACTGCTTTCAAAAAGTTATTTCGCGTGAAAGTAACTTCGACTCGATAGTAGAAACAAATGATGGAAATGATCGATAGTGACGGCAATTCTTTGACAGCAATCGTGGAGTAAATTTTTCGTGTTGATTACATTGTGGGAGAGAACTCTGTTTCATATATTTTTATAATAATATTAGTGTTAAATTCCTGATGTAATTTGCATGCACTTCAACGATTATTACGAAAATGGCAAAGAAGGAAACAAAAACTGAGAGAAAGGGCAGAAAGATAAAGCCTATGAAAATCGCTGCTCTAGTCGTCTCAGCTATACAGGATCTTCGCGAAACTAAGGGCTCTACACCTAAAAGGATTACAGGATACATTAGTTACGCTTCAAGCATTCCTGAACAACAAATTAAACGACAAGTGAGCGGAATTTAGAATCTTACTTTTGTACAAAATTTTAATATTCCAGTAATAATTATTCTATGTATTTTCAATTTTAATTGTAATTATTTAATTTTTACTGTGAATAACACATGCAGCATGCGGATATTATACTAATGTATGCCTGTAATGTTGCGATTTTGATTGGCCGAGTGCTATTAAACATCTTAACAATCACATTATTGATGCAAAACCGTCGTTTCAAGCAAAAAACGATAGCGTTGATTGAAATCAACGTCAGCAATCCTTTTTAGTACTTTTTCTATTTTTACATGTCAATCACTGTCGCAGGCATGCGTGTGAAACGGCGTACGAGTGCCAAGTTCATGTCAATTTCGCAAATCATTCTGAATAACGATATTTTAATGGAAAAGATTTGAGAATTTATTATGGTTCTCTTTATTTTAATTAGAAAAATTGAAGATTGCGTCACTTTAGACTTTAGACATTGCACTCGATAATTGACTTTTTGTACTGTGCTTTCGCATCTGTTTTATCCTAAGCTTAACACATTTTCCACGATAAATTAGGTGAAGGCAGCTTTGAAGCGAGGCGTAGAATATGGTATTCTGCGACGATACCGCGGTCATTACTTTCTTCCTACTGGTGACGAATTGGATCGCGCGAATCGTATTGCTATACGATTTGCAAAATTGCCGACACCCGCGCCAACTACATTCGCCAAGTCTAAAATCAAGTCCCGGAAGATAAAGGATAGTAAGAAACCCCAAGGAATTGATAATAGAATGCGAAACAGTAAAAAAGTTGAGAAAACCCACTCCCCCACTATCTCAGCCAGTTCGAGTTTGACGGACGAAATTGTCAGTGACATTGCGTCCGTGACTGAGTAAAATTATATAACAGTTTGTACAGCATCAGGAAAGAATTTTTTTCGTGTTATATATTAAAGTCCTATCCTGTTTGTTTTATTGTGTAACGTATGTTTGTGCATAACTGCTATCAATTTTTCATTAAGCAAAGTATAAAAGTGATTTATTGACAATCAATTGATTGATATAAATTGTATATGATTGTATTTCTGTATAAATGTTACTGTATTGTATCGAAATATTGCTAAATAATAAGAAGATATATTACAATATTTAAGAATGATATACGTATTGAGTATAACGGAAGTAAGCATGATAATTTATTGCATTCATTCGTTTATAAATTATTAGAATAATATTTAAATGGTAAATAATCGTATTTGGGACAGAGTTTCATTGTTATTGAAATTTTAATATCTTTAAGCAGAGTGGGATGAACGGTACTATTGGGGACAATCAATCGTGAGAGATGAATCAATCGTTTTCTATTACAACGGTATATCGATTTAGCCGACCTGACGTCCTACCGCTTCCGCTTGCTCGCGCTGTGGCAGAATTAAGTGAAATGAGGAACGAGGTTTTTTTTCGTAAATTGCACCGGAGGCAAGACGACCATTTATAAAAGTTAGGAGCTTCTTACCCGGACCGATAAACTTAATAGCTTCAGAAATTTACGGGGTTTGGCATGCTGAGGAGAAAATTTTGCGCGCCTCTGTTTTCTTGCGATCGATCGCTCGCTACTTCTTCTTTCTTTTATTGGATACATCCACGCCATTACGCCCGCGAAATAATTTTGTTCTCACTCTGTCTTTCATCTCCCTCTCCTTCTCTCTCTCTCTCTCTCTCTCTCTCTCTCTCTCTCCCTCCCTCTCTTCTTCTCTATGTATACGTCTTGTAGTGCAATATCTTCGATGGAACGTATTTACGGCGCCATGACGGCGGATTTAACGGCGAGTTGTGTAAGTTATATTTCCTATGACTATGCGAGAAAACGCAATATAAATTATAAAAGACACGAATAATAGTCCGTCGATGATACAAATGCAGTAATGCAATATCGGTCGATATAGTGTATTAAATGGAAAATCTGGTAATTACGATCGATAACTTCGCACGTCGCAACATGATGTTGCTTCCGCTATCCGATAATGCCTGGATTAATTTGATGCCGGGATCGAATAGCCACATAATTACGTTCACACGGAAAATGTTGAAGTGCATTCTTTACTTCAAGAATCTTCTGATACTGCAGAAAGCTCACTTATCAGCTCTTAATTCAACTTTACAGATAGAATTATATATTGACATGTTAAAATAGATATTAATAACTCTACACTATAAGGATAAATAATTATAGTGGCACGAGATTGCTATTAAGTCACGAGAATATAACATGCGTGATAAATTGTTAGTCGAGTAATGTTAGAAATGCAATAGATAAAAGACAACATAGTTACTTCTAGACTCGTTCTTTTTGTCACCTTATTTTATTTGCGCGCGCATTTCTGCACGATGGGTTTCCTTTCTTTTTTGCGGAATTCACGTGAGTTATATTGGTTTACTTGGAATTTCGGAAGCAAACTGGAATACAGTTGGTGTTTCGTGAATTTGTTTCGAGACGACTGGTCTGGAATTCCGCCGGGATCCGATTAAATTCCGTGAGAGAAATGGTTTTAGTCCCGACGGCCTATAATCTCGAAAGCATAGTCTAGCTATGAACAACGGGTATCATGGGACAATTCGAATCCGTTTAAATGATAATTTGAAAAGCTAGTTGGCATCTAAAGCTCTCGCTATATCGCTAGTGGTCCGTGTAACGATCAAATTGAATGACAATGTCGGGCAAACTGAGGATAGTGTATATATAACTCTTTGTTGACTAGTTTGCATGCACACAGCTAGCTTGCAATCTAAAAATATCCTATGTGTGTGTATGTTTTTATATTTTAATTAAAATTAGTGCACACAAAGATCGAAATATATTATTTATATATTTTATTTGAAACTTAGTTTTTTGTCATTAAATGCTAGAGATATTAAAATGTTCTGATATTCGCGCGCGATTATTTGAAGTGAAAACACATACATTTTGTCATACAATTAATATCAATAAATTCGAAATAGTTTCCAGATTTTATTGGTTATAAATGATTAATAGTGCGCGGTTAGTCTGCGCGAGTAAAAACGGAATATCAATAATTCTATTAACATGCGTTCCTTTGCAGCTCGATGGAGATACGAATATTACCAAATTTCGCTTACGCGACGGTCGTGATGGGGAATGCGTGGCGATTGCGGTAACGTAGACCAGAGATTGAGTTTTCCCAGGAGAGTGTGCGTGTCGTGGAAAGCGATGAGGGGCTTTATTTCGTGTATACACTATAATTGTAAGTTGCTCGACTCGGTCGTATCAAGGAGTCCGAATGAATGCCGTTAGTTCGAATTCCGCCGAGCTTCGCGGTTCCGCAACTGCAATTGCATGGCTCCCGTCGAGCAATACGATCTCGACTGACCTCTACGTTGCTGCTGCTGCTGCTGCTTGCGAAAGGGAGATGTAGAGAGTTCCTCTACATCTAGGAAATTGGAGAATGGGACCAAAAGCAATTGCAGTAGACTGCAAAGGTATCCGTAGTCTTGGCGAGCTGTACTGGTGATTACTCAGATTAATCATTTTATTCGGGAATACGTTTAATTTGAGATTTCTCATTGTTCCATGAACACAAATTAAGTTCCATTGCGAGAATTACGCAAAATTTATTTAGAATGCACAATCGCTTTGGAGTTACTTTTTCAGTAACTTCGACATTCGCATGTATTTCATATTTCATTAGTCTAAGTTCACAATCTTGTTTTAAGAGGTCGTAAGCCGTAAAGTCTTAAGAAATTGATCAATTACAGTTGAACATGAAAAAAATAATCAACTGTGATTGGTCAATTTCTTATGGCTTTACGACTTAGAGCTTCTTAAAGTAAGGTTGTGAATCTAGACTTATTTCTTGTTAAGTATTAATTTATATTCAGAAGCGACACAGCTTCGTCAATCTACGTAAAATTGATAGTAAGAAGGCACGGAAGATATATGCCGCAGAGTATTTTATGCGGTGTCGTCTTTCACAATGAAATATGTTTTATTATAATGAAGGATTCCCGTGACGTTAATGGGTAAATTCAACATCGCAGCATAAATTCTGTTGAACGATGTAATCGTGATAATCCAGACAGAAGCTACGCGCAAGAGACATTCGCGTCTCATTCTCATGGAACTCGCGGAAGCTTATGGGACGTGATAGAAGCGAATTGTACCAAAGCAGACTTTTGCATCAACGATAGTTCAAATTCATTGGGCTCTGCTCGACATGTTTACGTGATAGTCATCCGTAAGCGGTAGATTGTTTGCACCGGTCATTGCATACGAACGAGATGCATCCGATGGATCCATAGCTTATCTGTTCAGTTCGAAATAACTTGTCGCGCTTGATTATGAAAGCTATATTTTTTCCTGTACATCAGTAAACCGTATTGAATTTAGTTAATCGGCAATTCGTAAAGTCTGTTTGCAAAGTGTTAGATGATTTTATTCAAATATTTTTTTATGTAAATTGAACAACCAATATTGAAATTTCGCGTATCGACTCATTTATTGTTATATTAGCGTAACTTAACAAATGAAAAGAGGCGATAGAGTTTGATTTTTAGTTATGGTTCAGATCAGTAATTATACATTTGGAAGTAGAATAGTACAATGTTGACCATTTGGAATCCTGTTGTGTGTACAGGAACGTGTAAGATAATAGTCTCATGTGCCCATATCTCACATATATTCGCAGAATAACGTAAACTATAATAGTAGCCACAAACATACTTGATTGCAAAACCGCAGTTTACTTCAATAGCTTATTATATTCATGTTAAAATGAAGATTTAAAACGCTAGACAATATTAATATAATTTCTTCAATTTACCTAACAAAAGTATATTTAATTTCTGATGCTGTTCTAATATTTTTAAACAGTTTAAATTTAATGATTATTTTTCATTTTTTTCAAACACGATTTACGTTTGGCTTTTTAAGTTTTTATATCACGAGATAATTGAAGAGGGCTTAGAAATTGTATTGACTGTATCGTTCAAACACGAACAGCTTTGTAAACTGCGGAAATGTTTTATTCGTGAATTATCTCGAGATTAGATTTTCGTACAAACGGTAATGAACGCACGGTAGCTCGCGCTGCTCACAATTTCCGCCTGAAGTCGTAAGAGGTATTAGTTCGAGTTACAGAGATGTTGGCGTCTTCGAAGTTGCAATTGCACGACAGAAGCAACGTAATAACTTCTATTGCATAGAACGCGATTGCCTTGTACTGTTGCGATGTCCGCGGGAATGTAGTAAGGAGATTTACTCTTGACTAGAAATGAATCGGTATCCTGGTAATTATGTCCATAATTGCGTCAATTAATGATTTATCCATGACGTACTCAGTGTCCCGTTACCTATTACCGTTACGCTACCGAATGCACTAATGGTTTTAATGGTCGATGTCGTTTAAGAGAATGCGAATAATTATCTCAAATTAGTAGCTTTAACGTAGTTATTCTGCTTGTTAATTAATCCATCGTATTCTCAAAATGCGTAATAATATAATAATATCAAGCAAACCTACATTACCGTACGTATACATTATCTCATTATATTCCTATTCTTTTTCGATAATTTCATGTCTGCAAATAATACAAATTCGTCCAGGTTGAAAGGGTGTGGAAATCCTGTCGTTTGACCATGCGAGGTCTTGGAAGCGGCTCGTTGCATCCGCAATCGCGCGTATTAATCGATTCCCTCGGGAATGCATCAAGCAGAAGACGGTTGGAGACCAAAGGGTCACTGTGCACCTCGTGTGCGAAACGACCCTTTAGAGCAGTAAGCTGGCCAAACGGAATGCATGACGTTTCTACGATCCATGATGCCTTTTGTGGTACCTAGCAGTGGTAATCCTCTATATGCATATATATTCAACTATATACAGAAGGTAAAGCATTATTTCTTTTCAGCTGTCACATAATATCACTATATAGATGAAAGACTTTAATAAATATAGTATTGAGCTAAACGAAAATTGATATAAATGTCAATATTTTTTACATATGAGATTGTGAAAAATAAAAAGGATTTTATGTAAAAATGTTTTAAGTCCGAGCAAGGATCTAATAATAGTCATAATATACTCTTGTTCGGAGACTCAAAATATTTTTATATAACATCACATTTTTTTTTATCTCACGATATTATTATGTGCAAAAAATATTGTCATCTATATATTAACTTTGTGTTACTTAATACAAAAATATTATATTTACAAATATCATATACGTTTCTCTAGATATCTATAATGATATTATATTATGTAGCTGTAGTAGAACGTTGAAAGCGTGTCAGGCTTTCTTTGTGGGTATATTGTTGTGACATTCAAGTAGCGATTATTTACCAAGGATCATTGATGTATTTCACCCTTTTATACAATTATATGTCGTCGTATTGCAAGTATCTGGAATAAACATGAGATGCAAAGCGCTAATATAGAACAAGTACAGTGAAGAGCAAACGAAAGCAGCGATAACAATGAAGTGTACTTTGGAACGCGCTCGTTCGCGCGATGAGAAATGCGCAAACGTGCGAAGCAGGTCGTAAAGTAAAGTGAGTAAACAGTAAAGCAAGGCATGTAAATATTCCAGAATATTCCAAGTTTCATTTTACCAGAGAGAACTGTAGATTAATGCAAGATTCAATCGTCACTGGGATTAATTTATATTTGGATAATATTTCTTTAGTTTGTTAACGTAAATTATTTGAACGATTAGAATGCACTGTACGCGTCGCGCATAATATAATTATTCTATTTCAAATTCATACCAAACGAGCATCAGATGAACATATTTCCACGTATAATTTTGTATTATTATATCACATATGCGATATACAGATATCGGGTAAATTCTGGAAGTTTGCGATGGCAAATAATTTCGTTGCATTCAAGAGAATTATACGTTGCACGAAATCGTCCCACAATTTAGTTAGACGAAGCGACATTTGTATTACTCGAGCGAACACTTTTAGATATTAATATATACGAAGTACATATTAATGTTGCTATATATAGTGGCGTGATTGTGCAAGCTATACGACTACCATTAAAGTGATAGAGTGCGCAATCTACGGCTCAATATTTTCTCAATCTCTACGTGCAAACAAGATAATCGAAATGAGTGTCAATAAAGAATGCATGCTTCACTATTATATTGCCTCTTAGCCGAGCATAGATAACTCGTGTTATCCTGGAAAACTATAGCCGGTCTATTAAGTCTCGTAGCTTTTACTGTTATGAGTTTTATATTGCTTGTTTACAGCGAAAGCTACAGAAAATATTTTTTACGGATTGCTTATTCATTGGCATTATTATTATGATTATTGAAACTTCTTATTAATATCATTTTTCTTCATATTGTTTTTGAATGCATATTTAACGCGATAGCAGATACATTTCATTGCATTTATGCATGTTGAAAAATTTTCCTCGCATAAATGTTTGAACGATTTGACAGTTTCACGGAACGACGAGAAGCTCCGTCGAATTCACTGGACAAGCATTGCATATTTTATAAAATGTCATCACGTAGAGGATATGTTTGCTTTTGTAAACGGAAATGTTCATCCATTTCTGTTTTCTATACAAGTTTCGTTTTATATTTATGATATCATTAAATGTCTTTGACGTAAAATTGTTTCTTTTTGGTAAGAATTTCTATTGTTTAAATTTATTGTTGCAGAATTTTGATAACATTATATAACATTTACATGTATTTTTTTATAATTATTGCTTTATATCGCCCTTATTTCAATCGTTTATTCTCGATATCTCTTGTTTCCTTTTCCCCTTCTGGTATGAGACAGTCGACCGAAATTAAAGCGTTCCAGAATAATGAAGTTAAAGTCTCGGCACATTTCCGCATTTCCCCTTTAGTCCGCTGGGAGGAAGCTCGCTGGAGGACAAAGACAGTGTCGCGGTGAAACGGAGAAAAATAAAGTCGGAGATAGAAAAAGGTGGAAGAGCAGGCACGTCCTTTCGACCCAAACCACCCTCACATCTCCCCGCTGCACCAACCGCCAATGGCCACGTTCCGCCCTGAACACTGGTTAGCACTGTCGCCTGCGTCCCTTTCTCTCTCATCCTCGTAAACGACCACATGCGAACGCGTAGGTGATCATGGATCGACACACATACACCTGAATGAAATGGCGTATTCACTAAAAGGGTACGAACACCGAATACGAGGGAGTACAATGCGTGCTCGTTGAGGATAGTATAGTGGGAAAATGGATCTGGTTGAAGAGACCCTACGTTCCCCGTACATACAGAGTACAAATCGGGGTTTGCGTGCACCGTTGCCCTTGGAAAAGTTGAAATTGTTTTTTACCTTTTCCATGCATGTAACTTTGTTATAACAGAACTTTATCGCAAATACTAAAGAGAAGCTAAATTGTTTTCTAGTCTTTTAAATTTCTAGTGAAAAGACATTGTCGATTTATATTTGAAATTTTTGTTTCGTAAAATTGCAAATACATTGCAAATTCCCGTTTTGCATAGATTTTAAATATATACTTTTTGCTTAGTTTTGTTCGTTTTGTTATATAAACATATAATTTTTGAGATATCTCGATTTGCTTGAAACGACGTGCGAATACGTATGGGGAAGCATTTAAGAGAAAGAAGAGGAAAACAACGCGTTCGATTACGGCACATCGTAATATATAGTCCCACGCTTGCACAGGGGAAAGGCACCCGCCTCCTAAATTCTCTTAAGCCTGCTGAGTGAAAAAGGGAAGACCGAGGAAGAACTCTCTGATTTGATAATACCCTGCGGATTTCGCGATGGGTTTGGTACACGATGTTTCTTCCTGATTTATTCTGCGATCACGTGTATGGTGAGCAAATGAATTTTTATGAACCATTGGTCAGAGTGTCTCCATAAAGATTTAAACGGTTGAATCGATAGAAAAACATTGGTTCGTATTCATGCAAAATCAACTCTAAATATTACTCGCTATTGGATTTATCTATCTTGTGTACATTGAAAACATAGACGGCTGCTTTTATCTCGTTGGTTCGATGATTTAAGTTCGCCTTTAGAGCCATTTGGAAATTTGCCCGATGTTCAGGATTAAATATTAATAACATTTAAATAATTCAACAAGAAACTTGAAAAGCTTTATTTCTTTAACACGGATACTTTCTGACAGTTTTATTAAAAATTAATGTTTAAATCTGAAGTTTTGTAGAGAAGTTAACTATCTCTCGACTTTTTTGTACGTTAACCGTTCATAAATTTAAGAGTCTCGCAAAGTGCTGAAATATGTCTGTGCAAAATTTTTATGCCAAGCTTGTAAAAAATGGTAAAAAAAAAGAATATTCGTTGAATGATCTTATAATTTGTATAGCTCAATCTATTAAATATCATTATACACACAGCACACACAAATGAAATACAATAGATATACATCACAAATAGAAATTTAAGATAGAATGATAATCATGGAATGATAATCAATGTATAATAACATGTAATTTCTTTATTTTATAGAAAAATTGTAATATTTTTATGTTTTATAGGTAAATGGTAAAATCAAATATTATATAAAATTTAAATAATTAAAATATATAACAAAACGTCAGAGAGCAAAGAAAGGAGAAGAGAAATATAGAAATATTAAAAATAAATACCTACGGACATACAGAACAAATAATTCAACAAATAATAGCATCTATATTTCACACACTACGGACGACAGAAAAATAGCAAACGAAAGAGATGATAAATGTGAAGCTTCAGGGACGGAGCTATCTTTACCTTAAATCGCAATATTTCGTGAAATAGAATTACAAAAAAAAAAGGATAAAATAGTGCATCATGAAAAGTAAAATAAATTCAATGGATTCGTGTTTTGGCGCTTCATTTATATATATATATATATATATATATATATATATATATATATATATATATATGTTTATGGTATTATGTGAAAAGTTATATAAATTAAACCCCCAAACACCAATTCATTGTAATTTTTTTACTTTTCATTAAGCCCTATTTTATCCTTTTTTTTTTTGTAATTCTATTTCACGAAATATTGCGATTTAAGGTAAAGAT
>Ga0157363_1000455_pt1 | contig 31377 bp, 29 predicted proteins | sample AttsexASBM1_FD_111477 | JGI IMG/M metagenome (GOLD analysis project Ga0157363, IMG submission 111477) | Fungus gardens microbial communities from leaf cutter ant in Ribeirão Preto, State of São Paulo, Brazil - Atta sexdens ASBM1 | ecosystem: Host-associated > Fungi > Mycelium > Unclassified ... | reverse complement strand
CCGCAGTTTCAGGTGTTGATGAAGTAACAGAATATCCTGCACGATTTTTTAACGACACTTCACTGCAGAGCGCGCTGACTAAGACATCGCTATCAATCTCTGCGATACAAAGGTGAATGCGCGCGATCTGTTCAGAACTAAAAGTACCCTTGAGTAACCGCGATGACTTCTGTTCCAGCTGTTGACGCTGCCGTTGATGATCTTGCTCAGGTTGACTCATATCCGCGCAATAGATGGCTCCGTTGCTGAACACGATGCGAGACGTCGCACGCGCAAGGTTGCTATCGGCCTCTACGCGAATGCGCTCCCGTAATTGCGTCACACGATGATCGAGCAAACTCTCTTGCAGACCGGATTCACTGACGGTGTCTCGGCCAAGCAGTGCCATCGCGACCATATGGCGAACGCTAAACCGCGCTTCATTCAGCGTTTGTGGCGTCGCGATATTACACACGCTGAGGTATTGCGGTTCTATCCACACGCGAATTGGGCCTTCAGGAAATGCTCCTTGCGGTAAAGAGAGAGCCGCCGCAATGGGCGCCTGAGTTCCGTAGCATGAAGCATGGTATTTATAAACGATGTCACGCGTATACCAGCGTTCACTGTCGATTTGCCGGGTAGACGTGGTAGCTATCATCTCAACAAACCCGCTAGGTTGATCGAAAATGGCCGGATGTGCCGTTAAACCACGCTGCGCTAAACGTGCGGCGAACAAACCATTGGAGGCTGCAGAACCACACTGAAGCGCTTTCGCATCACTGCCAAATTGCAAACGGGGACCGCTGGCCAGGCTGGCTGCAATGCCGAGCGCAGCGGCCAACTGTGAGGGTTCAAGTTCTAACAATAAGCCACAGGCGAAGGCCGAACCGAAAGTGCCGAGCGTGGCGGTGTTGTGCCAGCCAGCAGCATAGTGTGATTCCCCAAAGGCTGCGGCCAACCGTGATTGAAGTTCAACTCCGGCAACAAAAGCGTCAATAACGCGATGGCCAGACAGATTAAGCTCTTCAGCCAGCGCCACAATGCCGGGCCACAAAGGCGTGGAAGGATGGACGCGTGAGGGTAAATGGGTGTCATCAAAATCTAACGCATGGGACGCCGTACCATTGATGCGCGCCGCATCGCGCAAGCTCACGCGGTAGGGGGTGCCAGGTACACAAGCCTGCGGGGCAGAACCGCAATCTAATGCCTCCTGCAACACAATTTTCGTGACGGGTTGGTCAAGACCGCCCACAAGCACACTGATCCAGTCCAGCAAACTGTGTTGCGCAATGCGCCTGACATCGGCAGGAGAGGGGCGAGTGTGTGGGTAGCATATTTGAATCAGTTGCTCAGTAAAGTGGTTCATTCCTGGAACACCTCTTCACGAGACTTATTGAGCCTTGGCAGGCACATCAGCAAGATTAACCCCAACGCCGCCACTAACAACGTGGCAGAGATCGGTCGGCTGAAGAACACGCTAAAGTCACCTCGGGACAGCAACAAAGCCCGACGAAAGTTCTCTTCCAGCAAAGGCCCAAGCACAAAGCCCAACATGAGGGGTGCCGCTTCCAGTTTTAAACGTGCAAACCCATAACCCAACAAACCAAAAAACAGCATCTGCCATAGGTCATCGACACTGTTCTTAATAGAAAACACACCGATGCAGCAGAACATCAAAATCAGTGGATAGAGCCAACGATAAGGCACCCGCAGTAAACGCGCCCAGATGCCAACCATCGGCAGGTTAAGGATCACTAAAATCAGATTACCCAGCCACATCGAGACAATTAAGCCCCAGAACAAGTCGGGGTTGCTGGTCATGACCTGCGGGCCGGGCTGAATATTGTGAATCATTAACGCGGCCACCATCATCGCCATGGTTGCGCTGGAAGGAATACCCAACGTCAGCAGCGGTATAAAGGAGGTTTGTGCCGCCGCGTTGTTCGCCGATTCCGGGCCTGCCACTCCTTCGATTGCCCCTTTACCAAATTGATGCGACTGCTTTGATAATCGCTTCTCAAGGCTGTATGAGGAGAATGATGCCAGGGTCGCTCCCGCTCCGGGTAGAATGCCGAGTAACGATCCTACACCTGTTCCTCGCAATATCGCGGGCCACATGCGACGAAAATCCTCGCGCTTAGGCCACAGTGTTGTGAGCGGTGCCGAACCGGGATCTTTACCGCTGTGAGACTCCAGATTGCGGACAATCTCTGCAACGCCAAATATGCCCATGGCGATACAGACAAAATCCAATCCATCCATCAGACTTAGTTGATTGAAAGTGAAGCGCGCTACACCGGAATTGACATCTGTGCCGATGGTGCCGAATAACAGCCCAATTAAAATCATACCGATGGCTTTGCTGACCGATCCCGAGGCCATAATCACCGCCGCGACCAGGCCAAAAATCATCAACGAAAAGTAATCTGCTGCTGCGAAGTCCAATGCCAGCGCGGTTAACGGCGTGGCAAAAAGCGCGATCAGCAATGTACCGACACAACCGGCAAAGAATGATCCTATCCCTGCCGTCGCTAATGCCACTCCTGCACGCCCCTGACGTGCCATTTGGTAGCCATCTAATGCTGTCACCACCGATGAGGATTCGCCGGGTAAATTCACCAAAATCGCCGTCGTGGAGCCGCCATACTGTGCACCGTAATAGATGCTGGCCAGCATTATCAGCGCCGGGGTGGGCTCCATGCCATAGGTCACCGGCAACAGCATGGCGATGGTGGCGACCGGACCGAGACCCGGCAGAACGCCGATCAGCGTACCTAACACGCATCCCAGCAACGCATAAAGCAGATTGGTCAAAGTAAAAGCGGTTGCAAAGCCAAGAGCGAGATGATCATACAGTTCCATCACGCGCCTCCCAGGGTTGGCCACAGGGGCATAATTAGGCCCAGCCCTTTGACAAATACCAGTGCGCTAAACAGTGCGGCGACACTGCCTAACAGCAAACCCTCTTTTAACGTCGTGCCTCGCCGAGCCTGGCCCGCAATCAATATCAACAGCATCACGGCTATCACTAAACCCAGGCGGTCCAGGGTCAGGATAAACAGGGCGATAGCAGCGAAAATCCACAGTAATGGGCGCAGCGGTGCGCGCTCAATGCTGATGCGCTCAGCTTGCTTAACCAGGCGGAGTAAAATAAACAAGCCGGTCATAGCCAGTAAGACACCCAACCAAAAAGGAAAGAATCCGGGTCCCATCCGTGAAGGCGTGCCGAGTGGATAGGCATACGCTGACCAGCCTGCAAAAGTGCTCCCTAATATCAGGTAAATCAGGCCGGAAACAGCGCCTGGAAGATCACGCGTCATTTTCATGGACGGGCTCCTGCTGATAACGGTTGGCAGGTTTAGGTAAACCGAGGTGTTCGCGCAGGGTGGAACCCTGATACTCCGTGCGAAAATATCCGCGGGCACGCAGCAGAGGTAGGACCTGATCGATGAATCGCGTCAGTCCTCCCGGGAACCAGGCAGGCATGATGTTAAAGCCATCAGCCGCTTCATTGTCAAACCAACGGATTAACTGGTCGGCTACGGTCTGCGGGCTTCCCACCAATAACCAGTGACCGCGCGCCGCTGACACCAGATTGAGCAGATCAGCTAAGGTACGGCCCTCTTTGTGGCACAGGTCTAACAGCAAACGAGCGCGGCTCTGCATGGCTTGCGTGCCCGGTAGCTCTGGCAATGGTTGATCGAGTGGATAGCCGGATACATCATGACCTAAGCGATCATTAAGCAGCCGAAAGGCCTCTTGCGGATTGCTAAAAGCTTGTAGTTCAGCCAATTGTTGCCAGGCGTCTTCATCGGTATCACCCAGCAGTGGCATCACGCCGGGCATCACCAGACAATGTTCCGGTTGACGATGATGCTGCACAACCTGCTGTTTAAGGGTGCGATAAAACTGTTGTGCCCCACTCAGCGACTGCTGTGCAGTAAACACCACTTCCGCCGTCGCGGCTGCCAGCGCTATGCCTGCTGGCGACGATCCCGCTTGAATGAGAACCGGATGACCCTGCGGGCCACGCGTAATGTTCAGTGGACCAGCAATATGGTAGTGCTTGCCATGATAATCAAGCGTGTGCAGTTTCTTGCCATCCATAAACTGGCCGGTGGATTTATCGCCTACTAACGCATCATCTTCCCAGCTGTCCCACAGGCCTTTGACCACTTGTACGCTCTCATGCGCTGTTGCATACCGATCGGCGTGATCAGGGTGGGTAGGCTGAGTGAAATTATGGGCGACGTCATAGGCGCTGGTCACCACATTCCAGCCGACCCGGCCCTGCGATAAATGATCGAGAGTGGCAAACTGGCGAGCCAATTGATAAGGCTCGGAATAGGTAGTTGAAGCGGTCGCGGCCAGCCCTATCCGATTGGTACTGACACTCAATGCGCCAAGCAGCGCGACGGGTTCAAAACGCACAATAATGGAGGGATGATCCTGGGTGCTGGTACTGAGTTTGTCGCCAAAGAACACCATATCAAAGCAGGCGTTTTCTGCCTCCTTCGCCAGCCGTTGAATCAAATCAAAATTAAGACTGCCAAATTCGGCTTCTGGATGTCGCCAGCCCGCTGAATGATGACCTGCGGCGTGTACAAATAGCCCTAAACGCATAAATCGTTTCATGAATTCCCCGGAATAAAAGATCGACCATGTTATTTAATTCCCGAACATGGTTAGTTGTAATTGGCATAATGAGAGTAAGGACTCCATGATAATTTATGAACAGTTGATTGGTTAAAGAGTAATTACAGATAACTAATAACAAAAAATAGAAATGCTTTATTCATATTATGGGAATCCTTATGAAAAAAATAACCGCTTATCGCCAGCAGACGCTGCTGATTGCTCTGCTAGCCAGTGCCTGGTCATTGTCCGCACACGCCGCCTGGCCAGAGCATGCTATTACCTATGTGGTGCCTTATCCGCCGGGTGGCACCAATGACAGCGCAGCGCGTATTGTGGCTCAAGCACTGGAGAAGCAGCTTGGGCAGCCGGTGGTCGTGGAGAATCGACCGGGAGCCGGTGGCACAGTCGGTGCCGCCTACGTAGCACATGCCAAACCAGACGGTTACACCTTATTTAACGCCTCAATCGGTAATGTGGCGATCGCTCCGCAACTGGTGCCCGCTAATTTTGATTCCTTTAAAGATTTTACGCCCCTTGCGCATATTGGTGGCTCTCGCTCAGTGATTGCGGTTAATCCGAATTTGCCGATTCACTCTATTCAGGAGCTTATTACGTACGCCCAAGCTAACCCAGGGAAATTAACCTATGGCACGTCCGGTAACGGCACGCCCGGTAATATCTCTATGGAGTATTTCAAGCTGCTAAGTAGTACGGATATTCTGCATGTGCCTTACAAAGGCAGCGCGGCGGCACTATCGGATGCGGTAGCCGGACATATTGATGTGGTCTCTGATCCCCTGGCGAATGGATTTGTTAAAAGTGGCAAATTACGTGGGCTGGCATTTTTCGGTACGGAAAAAGCGGATGATCTCACCGGAGTGCCGTCAATCACCCAGCTTTACCCACAATGGAAATTCTCTGGTTCATTTATCGCTCTTGCACCCGCCAAAACGCCGCAACCCATTCTGACAAAACTACGAGCCAGCTATCAGGCGGTGTTGAGCGATCCACAGGTAGTGAAGTCGCTGGAAAATATCGGCGTGACACCGGAATGGAAAACACCTCAGCAAACTGAAGCGCTGGTGCAGGCAACCTGGGATATCAGCAAAGACATCATTAAAAAAGCCAATATTCAGGCAAACTAATTCGCTTAATAAGGGATGACATGAACAGTAATAAGATTGAGGCTGCTTATCAAAACAAGCAGTCTGGTTTGTTTCTGGTTCTCTTAAGCGTTGCGCTGATATTGACCTTTACCCGGGCAAATGCCGTAGAGCCTGGCGTGTCAGCGAAATTGAACTTCAACGTCAATGCAGATGAGAAGTTAAAGGCACTGTTACCTGCAGCAACGGTGGAAAAAGGGTATGTGATAGCGGGAACCAATCCCAATACGCCTCCAACCACGTTCTTCCTCGAAGACAACAAAACCCTATCCGGACGTGATGTCGATATCCTGAATGCCATCGGTCAGCGGTTGGGGTTAAAAGTCATTTGGCGTGATACCGGAGGGTTTGACAATATTATTCCAGGTTTAAAAACGGGACGTTTTGATGCCGTGCTGTCGAATATTCGTCCGAGCCAAAAACGTTTCGCGCAAATTGACTTCATTAGTTATTTCGACAGCTCCCGTCAGGCCGTTATTTCGCGCAAGGATCGAGCGGTCGCTCCATTCACGGCTTTAACGGCGTTGTGCGGGCAAACGGTAGGCGTGGGGGTGGGAACCGCCCAGGTTGAATTCCTCAATGAGGCCAGTCAATCCTGCGTGAATGATAAGAAACCCGCGATCGCTGTGGCCGTATTCCCGAGTCGTCCTGATGGGATTGTTGCGGTCTTAAGTGGTCGAATTCCGTTTTATTACGGTCCATGGGAAGGCTTAGCCTGGCAAGCGGCGCAGGTGAAAGCACTGGCTATAACCGGTAAGATCAGCGTGCAAGAACCGCCGATGTCGATAGGTATGCCAAAAGGCTCACCACTGGAAAAAGCGATGCAGGCTGCCCTTAATTCGCTGATTCAGGATGGGACTTATCAAAAGATCCTCGACCATTGGTATATCGGTTACGGCGCAGTGAAAGAAGCCAAACTGAATGAAGAAATATTCGCTACTCAGTCGTGAGGTATCGGTATGAACGGTTTTCGCATCGTGGAGCGGACGCGCAAAGCAAGTCAGGCCCAAATAGCCGCTTATGATGATCTTCCGGTGGCGAATATTAGTGATGCCATGTACCGCATGAGTGGAGGTGGTGCTGGGTTACGCCCTTATCATGCGGGTGGATATATGGCCGGTGCTGCATTGACGGTGAAGTCACGGCCAGGTGATAACCTCATGGTGCATTACGCGTTGAATATTGCCGAACCTGGCGATGTGATTGTTGTGGATGCCGGCGGGGATCTCACCAACGCCATTGTGGGTGAATTGATGCTTGCCTTCGCAGCAAAGAAGCAGGTGGCAGGCGTGGTGATCAACGGTGCCGTGCGCGATACACAGAGTATTGGCAAAAACCGCCTGCCTGTTTACGCCGCAGGAGTGACCCATCGCGGCCCTTACAAAGATGGCCCCGGCGAAGTGAACGTGCCGATCTCAATCGGTGGCATGGTGATTGAACCGGGTGACTTAATTGTTGGCGATGAGGATGGTTTTCTTTGCGTGCCTTTTGCAGATATCGATCGCATCCAGGCACTGGCACATGAGCGACACCTCAGTGAAGTGGCCAAACTGCAGGCGATTGAGGAGGGGCGAAATAAGCGGGATTGGGTTGAGAAAAAGCTGCAATTATTAGGCGTAATTTAACGCATGCGCAGGAAGTTATGGTGGGACGCTTGAAAGTCAGGCGCCCTTATTCCAATCTATTGCTTAGCGAAAAAACTCCCCAGTTTCAAACGCTCCAGCCCATCTTCATCCATATTGTCTATTGCCAGCCATGCCGACAATGCGTTCTCCACCATCGGCCATTCACCATCAATTATCGACAGCCAGTCGGTATCGCGATTGCGCTGCTTGCGCGTCATTGCCTGACGGAAGCGCCCTTCATAGGTAAAGCCGAGACGTTCCGCTGCGCGACGTGAGGCGAGGTTAGTGGAGTCGCAACGCCAGGCCACCCGGCGATAGCCTAATCCAAATGCCTGCTGCAATAACAAGTAGATCGCTTCACTGCCCAGCACGTTGCGTTGCATCAGCGGTGACCAGGTAACATGACCGATCTCTATCGCACCGTTCTGGCCATCAATATTGGCGAAACATACCGCACCGACCGCCTGCTGAGTGCGATGATCGATCACCGCATAACTCACTAACCCGCCATCCTGGCATTTTCCACTGACCCAACTTTCCATCTCTGCCAGAGAGGCAGGCTTCGTCGCACCCAGCCAGGTCCAGTCACGATCATCAGGCGCCAGTGCGAAGGCGGCAAACAAAGCATGGCTATGCGTAATATTTAGGGGTTCAAGTGTACAGAAGCGACCGTAAAGCGGAATAGCATGAGGCGAGGCCATCGGCTGCCAATCTGGCAGAGCAAAACCCACTGGCTGACCATATTGATTTAGTGACGTCATCGTCTTTCCCTGGCTGAGTTGCAAATTATGTGCAAAGGCACTGTGTTGCCACTATACACTCAGTTTATAACAAGAAAATTATCGGGCGATTTAAAATCCTTTTTACGCATTACCGTAATGACATTTTGTACCACCCATTACTTACCGACTTGTCTGTCATGGGTGATTGCACACGGGAAATGTAAATGTGTTTTATTGCACTTTAAAACAAACCGCGTACCTTCATCATAATCAATTATCGTAGAAAGGTGTGTTTGAATGAATGTCTGAAATACGTTATCCAACTCATGTAATGAAATAGGTGGTTTATTACGAGGATCGTTTAATCGTTCAAATGCGGCATGGAAATCAAAATGAATTCTGGCGCAGTCTTCAGCGAGGATGTCATTAATATCAGCTTCCAAATCCAGGAGTTGTTGTTCCGTTATGGTCATAATGCTGCGCAGCAACCTCGCTCAGTTTGCGATTGAGCTCTTCATTTGAGAGTGCATGAACGGTCGCAACATGGGCGCTGTAGCTTAGCGTTCCCATCCGGACATCAAACTCTTCATTATCAAATGAATCGACAAAGACAGCGTTGCCGCTCTCAGCATCAAAGAATAAGACGTAATTCTGCTCTATTTGCATGTCAAATTTGAACATACAGACTCCCAATCAAAAAATTCTCTTCGATTATAGATGACAGAAATTATACCTTTTATGCAGTTTTAGCGACAAGCCGATAAACAATTCGCGATGATTTTATCATCCGCTGAGCAATGTGCAATATTTAAATGGTCGAAGTGTTAGAATAATTTCTATATAAATCATATTGTTAATGGATCCGGTAACGAGAGTTAATACTGTTTTAAGGCCATATATGTCTCGATTTTTAATTTTCAACTTGTTAGCTTTACAGTTTCCAAAACCGAGCATGTTTGTTGTTAGGACGTGTAAGTAGATTCAGTCACATATATTAAAAATATATCTCGGACGAGAATCTTCGGCACAAAACAATTGGAGCTAAAATGCAGCCAAACCTACGCGAAGTCGCAGTCAAAAACGTCGAAATCGGTAATAACGTTACGATTTACCAGCCTGCGAATGTTTATGGCTGCACCCTACAAGACGATGTCTTCATCGGTCCGTTTGTCGAAATCCAGGCACATACGGTGATTGGAAGAGGCACAAAAGTGCAGTCGCACACCTTTATCTGTGAATACGTTAGCGTGGGCGAAAACTGCTTTATTGGTCACGGCGTGATGTTCGCCAACGACATGTTCCGGGATGGCGAACCCAATGCCGATCGAGAAAGCTGGGCGCGCATCACGCTCGGTAACAACGTCTCAATCGGCAGTGGCGCGAGCATTTTGGCGGTCAGCATCTGCGATGGCACGGTCATCGGCGCGGGCAGCGTAGTAACGAAAGACATCACGCAGAAGGGCGTTTACGCCGGAAACCCGGCGCGTTTGTTGCGATTGCTATAGTACAAGGAATAGACTTGTTGTTTCGTTTATTTCGTATATTGTTTGTTTCGTTTGTTTCGATTAGTATTAGAGCGCTGTAATTCACGAACTAAGAAACTGGAAAACTCATGACAAACTCAATTCTGGACAACGTCAGCCTTCCGGCTCAGAAGGAAATTGAGGCCGCTCTACGTGGACAAAGAGAACTGGCGACTTTTCTCTCCACAAAGCTGGAGACACAAGTCATATCCATTCAGGATGCAAACGACGAAACTCACCAAATCGAGTTGCCAACCTCAGCTTTAACTTTGCTAATGAAGGTGTTGGGAGAACTGGCCGTAGGAAATGCGGTGCAGGTCGTTCCGGTTCATGCTGAATTAACCACACAGGAAGCAGCCAATATCCTCAATGTCTCACGGCCTCACATGGTGAAACTATTGGAAGAAGGGAAGCTGCCCTATCATAAAACTGGTCGCCATCGCCGTGTGCTTTTTGCAGATCTGATGCGCTATAAAGCTCAGCGCGAAAGTGAAAGTAATAATGCTATGCAGGAGTTGGCTGACTTAAGCCAAGGACTTGGTCTTTACTAATGACTCACTCGCCTTATCCGGTTGTACTTGATGCCTGTGTTATTTACCCAAACATGCTTCGTGACCTGCTTATGCGACTTGGACTAAGTGGTTTATACATGCCTAAATGGACCGCGACTATCCATGATGAATGGCAACGAAACTTGGTTAAAAATATGCCTGAAGTCACGCCGGACAAGGTTAAACGTATAGAAGTGCTGATGGACAAAGCGCTTCCTGATGCTCTTGTGACTGGCTTTGAGCCGCTGATTTCTGGGTTATCACTTCCTGATGAAGATGACAGGCATGTAGTCGCTGCGGCAATAAAATGTAATGCAGAAGTCATCGTCACGTTCAATTTAAAAGATTTCCCGGGCGAGAATTTGGATGCGCTGGAGATTGAGGCGATGCATCCGGATGAATTTATTCTAGATTTAATCGATCTGAATCCAGCGCTGGTCTTAAAGGCAGTGCGAGAGCAGCGTACAAGCCTTAAAAATCCAGCAATCGGTTCAGAGGAGTATCTTACCTCCTTGTTAAAGCTTGGATTGCCAATGACGGTAAGGGCTTTGGAAGCTTATAGCTTCATGATTTAGCCCGCATAATGCGGGCAGTATTATTGATCTATCTGTTGCGGCTGCTTTAACTCTCCATCACCCAATGCCCGGCACTCACCTCGCGATAACGTCGCGTGTCCGGCACAAACCCTAATGCGCGCACCGGGCTTTTCAGCTCGCTAACGTCCATATGGCGCTTGAGATGACGTCGAGCTGGATCAGGCACCGGCACCGATGACAATAACTTGCGCGTATAGTCATGTTGCGGATTCTCAAAGATAGCCGCGCGTGGACCGATTTCAACAATCTCGCCCAACAGCATCACCGCCACGCGATGGCTGATGCGCTCTACCACCGCCATATCGTGCGATATAAACAAATACGACAAGCCAAGGCTGCTCTGCAGATCCAACAGCAGATTAATAATCTGCGCTTTGACAGTCACATCCAGCGCAGAGACGGATTCATCGGCGATGATCATTTTGGGATCGAGCATCAAAGCACGGGCAATACAGATGCGCTGGCGCTGACCGCCGGAAAACTCATGTGGATAACGTTTCATCATCGCCGAAGACAAACCCACACGTTCCATCAACTCCGCCGCCTTTTCCCGAGCAGCCTGTTTACTGCCGAGCTGATGTTGCAGATAAGGCTCGGTCAGGGCTTCAAGAATCGACATGCGCGGATTAAGGCTGGCGAACGGATCCTGAAATATCATCTGCATCGCCCGACGTAACTGGCGCAGTTCGCTGGAGGAGAGATTTAGCACGTCATAACCGTCGAAAGCGATCTCGCCGGCATCGGCTTTCACCAACCGGGTGAGGGAGCGACCAGTGGTGGATTTTCCACAGCCGGATTCACCGACCAGCGACAAGGTTTCGCCGGGCATCAAATCGAATGAGATATTTTCCACCGCATGTACCGCGCCGGTTTTGCGGCTTAACAAACCTTCGTGGATGCTGAACCGGGTGCTGAGGTTTTTCACCGACAGCAGCGGCTGTTGCGAAGCGGGGCGCTCAGGTAGCAGTGCCACCGCATCACCTTTCAGCGCAAACTTCTGCGGCCCCGAAATGCCACGCATCGCGCCGAGCTGCGGCACGGTAGCGATCAGCGTGCGCGTATAATCCGCGGCTGGCGCCGAGAAAATGTCCGCCGTGGTGCCAGTTTCCATCACATCACCCTGATACATCACTAATGTGCGATCCGAAACTTCCGCCACCACGCCCATATCGTGGGTGATAAACAGTACCGCGGTGCCTTCCTCTTCCTGCAATGTCTTAATCAGGTCGAGAATTTGCCCCTGGATGGTGACATCCAGTGCGGTCGTCGGCTCATCGGCAATCAGCAGTTTTGGCCGCAACGCCAGCGCCATGGCAATCATCACACGCTGGCGCATGCCGCCGGAAAAGTGATGCGGATAATCATCGAAGCGTTTAGCGGCATTAGGAATGCGCACTTTCTCCAGCAGCTTCACCGTCTCTTCCCGCGCCGCCCGCTTACTGATGTTGCGATGGTTGATCAGGACTTCAGCGATCTGGTGACCAATGGTGAAAGAGGGGTTGAGGCTGGTCATCGGCTCCTGAAAAATCATCGCCACGGCGTTGCCACGAATATCGCGCATCGCTTTTTCGCTCAGATTCAGCAGGTCCACGCCATTCAGCAGCACTTTGCCGGTCACGCGCGCGTGGCGCATATTCAGCAAGCGCATAATCGCCATCGACGTCACGCTTTTGCCCGAACCCGACTCCCCGACAATCGCCAGCGTCTCACTGGCGTTGATGGTCATCGATACGTTCTTCACTACCTCACGCCACTGATCGTCATGGCGAAACGCAACGGTGAGGTTTTCTACCTGCAAGACCGGCTCGCGACTCATTTGGCCGCCACAAAGCGAGCCGAACGGGTGCTGACCGGCAGAAATTCAAAGTCAGTGTCGAAAGGATAGGCAGGCTGCAGTTTACGTTTACGCTCCAGACGTTCGACGTACTGATCCACCACGCCTTCAGACAGCGCCATCAGGTTAGGATTAGCAAGTGGTGCCAGTTCCGGTGACAGATAACCCGATTTCACCACCACAATTTTTGCCTGCGCAGGATGAAGCCCCAGCAATTCAAAATCAGCGATATTGTGATAAGGGCGACGACGATCGGCGACCACCACCGTAATGCCGCCGGTTTTCAGCAGCGCCTGTTTAGCCAGCGAACGCGCATCATCACTCACCCGCAGGACTTCAAATTCTGCGGTAACTTTCCCCCCTGCGGGATCGAGCGTGGCACCGATCGTCAGAGTGAGTTTCGCCCCAACGCCTGCCGCAAAAGCAGCATCGGTGGCCGGTTTATCGGTGATTCCGGCGACGATCACATCCTGCGCGCCCTGGCGAATCAACTCTGCCAGCAGATTGGCACGATCGCCCACGCCACCACCGGTCGGGTTATCGCCCGAGTCGGCCAAAATCACCGGTGCAGTTTCACTGGCGATGGCCATTTTCACGCACTCTTCGGTGCTGCCTGTGACGCAGCCGAAGACAAAGTCGTCGCGCGCCTGCCAGTATGCCAGCGCCAGTTTTGCTGCCTGTTCGGAAAGCACATCGGCGTCGGTACCGGTCATGATCGCTGCCGCAGTGGCGCGCGGTTCATCGGCCCAGACATAGCCGACCATCAGCGACGCATCCCAAATGTGGTCGATTTCATTGATACCCGGCAAACGCGCATACAAACTTTTTGCCGGTTCATCTTCGGTACTGGTGCGCTCACCGGGCAGCACCACCGGAATCGGTGCCCAAATCACACCGGGTTTCACGCCGGTTTGCAGGCTTTTCACCAGCATCGACACGGATCGACGCATGGTCTCTTCCACATCAATGTGCGGTGCCGTGCGATAGGTCGAGAACATGTCGATGGCATCGATGATGCGCTGCGTCACGTTGCCATGCAGATCGTAACTGACGGTGATCGGACAATCCGGGCCGACCAGTTCGCGAGTCGCGGTAATCCAGTCACCTTCGGCATCTTCCATCCCTTCCACATACACCGCGCCGTGCATGGCGAGGTAGACGCCGTCCACCGGCAACTGTGCTTGCAGACGGGTGAGAAAATCCTGCCTGAAGTCATCATAAGTGACCCGCGCCACCGGACCACCGGCGATGGCGCGCGCATGGAAGGTCGGCAGAAATTCGGCATCGTAATCCTGCAGGAAAGCAAAGTAGGGGTTGGTCAGCAGATCGTCACCGCGCACGATGCGGAAGTCGTCGGCATAGTTCAGCACCGGGTTATACGTACTACACTCCGTATGAATGCCACCAAAAGCAATGCGCATACAGCCTCCGCTAGTCAGGTAATTGAATGATGAATCGATATGCCGCCACGCTTGCCGCGGCGCGCGCCCAGCTCTGTTCGCTGATCACGATGCTGGAAATCGGGGTTTTGCCCATGATCGACGGCAACACGTGGCTATCAATGGATTGCATCACCACGGTTTTCAGTAAGCCGTCAAAAGCATCGGGTTGATGTGCGATAACGATCAATTCGGGATCGTTCATCTGAATAATGTTGGCGATCGAGAGGCCCAGCGCGTGACCAGCCTGATGCAGAATGGCGATGGCGGCACTGTTGCCTTTCACCGCCAGCGCTTCCAGTTCGGCTATGGTTTGGCTCTCGAGTGCTTTATCGCGCATGCTCTCGCGAATCGCGGTCAGCGAGGCGAGAGTATCCAGGCAGCCGCGTTTGCCGCAGCGGCAAGGGCGTCCGCCAGGTTCAATGGTGCAATGGGCTATTTCACCGGCCCCGCCGTGTGCGCCGCGATGCAGTTGGCCCTGGAAGAAGTGTGCGGAACCGATGCCGTCACCATGGGAAATCAGGGTGAAGTTGCGCGCTTTTTTCGCCACGCCGAAGATCTTCTCGCTGACGGCCAGCGCTTTGGCATCGTTCTCCAGCGAGACATCAAGGCCGGTTTGCTGTTTGAGCATGTCGGCCAGCGGGACATTCTTCCAGCCCAGAAGCGCTGATTGCACGCAAATTGCTTGATTTTCATCGACAAATCCGGAGAGCGTAACGCCCAGGCCAATTAATTGATCGGCTGAAATGCCTTTCTGCGCAATCAAATCGGGAATCGCTGCCGCTAGCGTCACACTCAGCTGTTGGGGATCAGGATCGAGTGGCATGTGCGTGCTCGCCAGCACCAGTCCATGCATATCAATCAGCACTAAAACGACGTACTCGCCGAGTAGCGAGGCGCCGAGAAAATAGGCGCTGTCAGCACGCATTTTTAATAATACCGATGGCCGACCCTGACCGCTGGATTCCGCCAGGCTCTCTTCCAGCAGTCCGGCATTCAGCATCTCTTTGACCAGTGGGCTAATCGCGGCTTTGCTCAACTTCATATTTTCCGCAATAGCAGTGCGGCTCATGCCGTGCGAGGCAATAAGCAGACGCAAAATTTGCTGCTGGTGGGCATTGAGCATGTTGGTTCTCACTGCATTAGCGATATGACCTGACAATAATGAGGCTGGAAAACAAATTCAACGATATTTAGTTAATTTTCTGAACGCAGATCTAACTATAAGTAAAATATATGAACTTACGTATTGGCTTTTGTTCAGAGAATGTGCCTTATATAGCGTTGTTAATTCACCTAACATTTCAATGATTCATTGAGGGCCTTCATGCAAAGCACATTCAAGCATTTAAAGGTACTGACGCTGGCCGGTTGTATCATGGCGTCACTGGCAAGCTCGGCGGCAATGGCCAGCCAGCTGGTGATTATGCAAAACGAACCGCCACGCAGCATGGATCCGGGCAACCAGACCGCTACCTTTACCGGCACGGTGCTCGATCCCATGTATGAAGGCCTGACGCGTCTGGGTGATGACGGCAAGATTATCCCTGCGCTGGCGCTCTCCTGGAGTGCGGATAGCAGCGGATTACACTGGACATTCAAGCTTCGCCCAAATGTGAAATTCCACGACGGCTCGCCGTTTAATGCCGATGCGGTAGTGGAAAACTTCCAGCGCCATTTGGATACCAAACGCGGTCTGGCGGGCAGCGGTAAAATTCGCACCTTTATTCAGGATGTGAAGAAAACCGATGATTTAACGGTTGAGTTTGAGCTGAAAAAAATCAATCCGGCCTTTTTAACCGTGCTGGCATCGGGACCAGGATTAATGGTCAGCCCTACCGCAGATAAAGCGGGCAGCATCAGTAATAAGGCGGACGGCACCGGGCCGTATAAGCTGGAACAATATAAATCTGGCGAATATGTGCTGGAGAAAAAGAACAGTGATTATTGGGGTAAATCAAACGGCCCTGATGAAATTAAATGGACGTGGAGCAGTGAGCCTTCCGTGATGAATATGGCGCTGCAATCCGGCCAGGTCGATATTATTAATCCGGTACCGCCGCAATTCGCCGGAATGTTGAAAAACAATGCTAACGTGAATTTGAAACAGTCGCCTGGCGCGGCCGTGTTCTGGGTGGATCTTAATACGCAAAGTAAAGCGTTGAGCGATGTGCGCGTGCGTCAGGCGCTGAACTTTGCTACCGATCAGCAGGCGCTGGTGAAAGCCATCATGTTTGGTTATGCACAGCCGGCTAACTCTTCACTGGCTCCGGTTGATGCTAACTACGACAAGAGCCTGAAGGATTACCCTTACGACGTGCAGAAAGCCAAAGAACTGCTGAAAGCGGCAGGTTACCCGGATGGCTTCAGCATGTCGATTGCGGTTCAGGCACCGGATGCGCGCACCGCGCAGGTGTTGCAGGGGCTATGGGCGAAAATCGGCGTGAAGTTGAATGTGCGCCAGATGGAAAGCGGCGTCTGGACCAAAGCCGCCTTCGCCGATGCCAAAGAGAAAGCCCAGCAGGGCACTGATGCGGTATTGGCGTCGTGGTCATCCGGTTTGTACGGTTCTGACTTGCAACTGCGCCCGCTGTATCACAGCGCCAGCTTTGCACCGGGTGGCGCGAATCTCGGCTTCTTCAGCGATAAGCAAACTGATGACCTGATCGATACCGCCGCTTCCACGCTTGACGATGCGAAACGCAAAGATCTCTATTTCCAGGCACAGAAACAGATCAGCGGGCTGGCTCCGCAGGTGCTGCTGTTTTATCAGGATGATCTCTATGCCTCGCGCAAAAACATCAGTGGCGTCACCATGCAGCCTGGCGGACAGATTGTGGTTCGTGACGCAGTGAAGAACTGATTGATGAAAGCGTACGTTGCGAAAAAGGTGCTCTCGCTGCCGCTGATTATTTTCGGCGTGTCGATCATCGTATTTATCGCCATCCGCGCGTTGCCGGGCGATCCGGCACGCCTGATGGCGGGCCCGGAAGCGCCGCAGGAAGCGGTGGATAACATGCGCATCCGGCTGGGTTTGGATCAGCCGCTGCCGCTGCAGTACATCAAATTTGCTACTGAAGCACTGCACGGCAATCTGGGGGAATCGTTGCAGTCACAGCGCCCGGTGATCACCGAAATCAGCGAGCGTTTGCCTTACACCTTATCGCTGGCGGCACTGGCCTATCTGTTGGCGATTGCCATCGGCGTGCCTGCGGGCATGACCGGGGCGATTTATCGCCAGCGTATTCCCGATCAAATCGTGATGGTGCTGACCATTGCGGGCGCATCGATAGCCAACTTCTGGCTCGCGCTGCTGGCGATGAACTACTTTGCGGTGGAACTCGGCTGGCTGCCGCTGTTGGGCGCGGACACATGGAAAAACTACGTGATGCCGACCGTCACGCTGGCGATTCTGCCGATGGCGATGATTGCCCGTATGACGCGATCCAGCATGCTGGATGTGCTGAGTCAGGACTATATTCGTACCGCCAAAGCCAAAGGGTTATCGTCGGCGAATATTCACTGGAAACATGCGCTGCGCAACGCCTTGATCCCGATTGTCACCATCGTCGCACTTAACTTCGGCAGCCTGATTGGTGGCGCAGTGGTCACGGAATCGGTGTTTAACTGGCCCGGGATTGGTCGCCTGCTGGTGGATTCGGTCAAATACCGCGACTACCCGGTGATTCAGGGCGTGACGCTGGTGGCGGTTACCGGCGTGGTGCTGATGAACCTGGTGGGTGAAATATTGATTGGCCTGCTCAATCCCAAAATAAGGTTCGACTGATGAACAGCCTCGATACCTCTTTGCTGCCGACACGATCGCGCCGTCGCCAGTTCCTGCGCATGCTACAGAACAATCCGTCGATAGCGATTGGCGGCGGATTGGTACTGCTGGTGGTGCTGGCCGCGGTGTTAGCGCCGCTGTTAACCCATTGGGATCCGATCGAACAGGATCTGCTGAACACCTTGCAGGCTCCCTCTGCGGCGCACTGGTTTGGCACGGACGACTATGGCCGCGACATCTTCGCCCGCGTGATTTATGGCGCGCGCATCACGCTGTTCGAGGTCTGTCTGAGCGTCGCGATTTCGATGGTGATTGGCATTCCGCTTGGCATCATCTCCGGTCTGGCGGGACGCAAAATCGATGCGCTGATTATGTGGGTGATGGATATTATTTTCGCCTTTCCTGGCATCGTACTGGCGATTTTGATCGTCAGCGTGCTGGGCGAGGGACTGGCCAATATGCTGATTGCCATATCGCTATTCTCGATTCCGGTCTATGCGCGCCTCAGTCGTAACCTGACGCTCGGCCTGAAAAACATGGAGTACATCGAAGCCGCACATATGTTGGGCGTGCGCTATCCGCGCATCATCACCCATTACATACTGCGCAATTCAATCGGACCGCTGATTGTGCAATCGACGCTGACGGCGGGCGCAGTGGTGCTGTCGGCGGCCAGCTTGTCGTTTCTGGGGTTAGGCGTGCAACCGCCGATGCCGGAGTGGGGCACCATGATGAGTGATGGGCGCAACTTCCTTGGGCTGAATATTTATGTGTCGCTATTCCCCGGACTGGCGATTTTGATTACTGTGCTTGGCTTTAATGTGCTGGGCGACGGCCTGCGTGATGTGATGGATAAACGTTTATGAGTACAACACCGGCAGTGATCTGCCTCGATCTGGGCGGTTCGTTCGTTAAGCTGGGTGTGATGGATGCGCAGCAGCAGCTCACTATCCTCGATCAGCAAAAAATCCCGGCAGACAGCTGGCAGAATTTTACCGCACTGGTGAGCCGTATGATTCAACAACATCAGCTGCACTTCAGCATGGATTCACCGTTGGCAATCTCCACTGCGGGCATCGTGGCACCCGATAGCGGTGAGATGTTTGCCAGTAATATCCCAGCCTTTCATCAACGCAATCTCAGCCAGGCGCTGGGCGAGTTACTGCAACGTAAAGTGATCGTGCATAACGATGCCGACTGCTTCACTTTCGCGGAAGCGCAGGCAGGCGTGGGTAAAGGGCATAAAGTGGTGTTTGGCGCCATTCTCGGTTCCGGCGTCGGCGGCGGTTTGGTGGCAGATGGGCGCATCATCACCGGACAGAATGGCCTGACGGGTGAATGGGGCCATGGTCCGATTACGCTGACCGAAGTGGACATTGAAGGCGAGACAATACGCTTGCCGCGCCAGCCTTGTCCCTGCGGTCAAAAAGGCTGTCTCGATAGTTACGGCGGCGCGCGCGGACTGGAGAATCTCCATCGCACTTTGCATGACGTTAATGCGAGCAGCCTCGACATTATCGCCGGCTGGCAACAGCAGGAAGTGCAGGCTAATCGCACGGTTCAGGTGTGGTTACAACTGGTAAGTCAGCCGCTGGCATACACCATCAATATCACCGGTGCATCGCTGGTGGCGGTGGGCGGAGGATTGGCTTCGGTCACAGCGTTGATGGAAGCATTGAATGAGGAAGTGCAGCGTTATGTGTTGCGCAGCACTCAGCATCCTTTGGTGGTGCCCGGCGCGTTTGCCCATAACGGCGGAATGATCGGCGCGGCGCTGCTGGCGCGCCAGGTTGCTTAACGAAAATGCACACACTGCAGCGGTGCCAGTCAACATACCCTTGCTTTGCGCCGTGTTGGGCGCAAGGCGGCTAATCAACGATTAATTAGCAGCCACATAATTCTCTGCCATCGAATTTTCATTTAAATCAGTTATCATACTCCGCTAAATCCTTTCAGTCTCAACGATGGTGGCCTTCAATGCCGCCACGATTGTGATTGGATTCTTCACCTGCGTTACTGGAAAACCATGTCATCTGCACAACCTCAACTTAATCAGCTGCCGGAGCAGGCATCGCTGCCACGCGCCAGTGTGCTCAAAGCGCTGTTTGCGCTCGGCACCGGTGGCTTTGCGATTGGTACCGGCGAATTCGTCATCATGGGCCTGCTGCCCGATGCCGCCACCGGCCTCAATGTTTCTATCCCTACGGCGGGCCACCTGATCAGTATCTACGCGCTGGGCGTGGTGATCGGCGCACCGCTGTTGGCTGTGCTCGGTGCTCGCGCTTCACGTCGTAACTTCCTGATGACGCTGATGGGCCTATTTGCCGCGGGTAACCTGTTTAGCTCGGTAGCACCGGGTTACTACTCAATGCTGCTAGCGCGTTTCCTCGCCGGTTTCCCGCACGGCACGTTCTTTGGTGTCGCCGCATTGGTCGCTGCTGGATTGGTGGAGCGCAGAAAACGTGCTCAGGCGGTTTCGATGGTGCTATTTGGCCTGACGATCGCCAACCTGCTTGGCGTGCCTGCGGTTACCGCGATTGGACAGGTGTTTGGCTGGCGTGAAGCGTTCGCCATTGTGGGCGTATTAGCGCTGTTGACCATGGTGCTGGTGGGCATGTGGGTGCCGAACGTGGCGGGTGACAAAACCGCCAGTCCGTTGCGTGAACTCTCGGCGTTGACGCGCAAACAGGTGTTGCTGACGCTGGCGATTGGTGCGATCGGCAGCGGTGGCTTGTTCTCGGTGTTCAGCTACGTGAAACCTACGCTGACCGAACTGGCACAAATGCCGGTGAGTTGGATTCCGGTGGTGCTGGCGCTGTTTGGACTCGGCATGATTATCGGCAACGTGGTGGGTGGTCGTCTGGCGGATCGTGGACTGGAGAAAACCATTCGCATGGTGCTGATCTGGTCGGTGCTGGTGCTGAGTGCCTTTGTGTTCACCGCGCATTATGCGTTTGCCGGTTCACTCAATGTGATGCTGGTCGGTACCATGGTGGCGCTGGCGAGCGTGCTGCAAATCCGTTTGATGGATGTGGCGGGCGATGCGCAGACCATGGCGGCGGCGTTGAATCACTCGGCATTTAACCTGGCGAATGCGCTCGGCGCATGGCTGGGTGGCGTGACCATCTCTGCGGGCCTTGGCTGGCAGTCAACCGGTTGGGTCGGTGCGATTCTGGCGGTGTTGGGCTTGTTGATTCATGGTATCGCGGTGCGCGATGCACGGAGAAAGTCGATTACGTTTGCGCATGAAAGCGCCTAGTTGATTCTTATCGGGCGGCCATCAGGTCGCCCGTTTTATTATCCTGCCAACTTTTCCTGCAAAAACGCCATAAACACCCGATTCACTTCGCTGCGCTGACGATGCTGTGGATAGAGCGCGTTCAGGTTGAGTGAGGAAGGCTGCCACTCATCCAGCACGGTCATCAAATCACCGCTGGCTAAGGCCGGTGCCACGATAAACTCCGGCAGCAGAATCAGCCCCAATCCAGCCACCGCCGCATCACGCAGCATCTCGCCATTATTGCTCACCATCGGGCCTTGCACCGCCATCACCTTGCGTTGTTCACCGTTAAACAGTTCCCAGCCGGTCTGGCTTTCTCGCCCGTAACGCAAACAAGCGTGATTGAGCAGATCCTCTGGTTCACGTGGTGCGCCCGCGCCCTGAATGTATGACGGGCTGCCACAGATCACGCGGCGAAACACGCCCAGACGTTTGGCGATCAAGCTTGAGTCGGGCAGGGTGCCAATGCGGATCGCCATATCAAAGCCTTCACCGACCATATCGACGTAGCGGTCCGCCAACTCCACCTGGAACTGCAATCCGGGGTGCTGACTGAGGAACTCGGCGATATACGGTGACAAGTGGCTGATGCCAAACGACATCGGAACACTAAGACGAAAGCTGCCCTGCAACACCTGTTGCCGGCCAGATACCGCCTGCTGGGCTTCCTGCACATCATCGAGAATACGTTGCGCATGTTGGGCAAAGAGTTGGCCGTTATCCGTCACCGACAGTTTACGCGTGTTGCGATTCAGCAGACGCGCACCGAGTGATTCCTCCAGCGCGGCAATACGGCGGCTGACGTATTGCTTCGACAGCATCAACTGTTCGGCGGCGGCGGTGAAGTTACCGGCTTTAATTACTGCGACATAAATACGAAGATCTTCTATCTGCATATTGTCCACTTTTCGGTGACAGTCATTGTCAGGTTAGCGCATTGTTGGGCAAATTAGTTTACGTATACTTATCCTCATTCGGAAGGGCAAGCGTCTTTCCACCGCACATTTGAGGAGCAAACCATGATTGAACAACGTCTGTCAGAACAACGCGGAGTGGGTGACCACGGTTGGCTGAATTCACATCACACTTTTTCCTTCGCGAATTACTGGGATCCTAAACAGACCGGCTTCTCCGATCTGCTGGTAATCAATGACGACCGTGTCGCACCGGGTCGTGGCTTTGGTGCGCATCCACACAACAATATGGAGATCATCTCCTATGTGCTGGACGGCGCGCTGGAGCATAAAGATTCAATGGGCACCGGCTCGGTGATCGTCCCCGGTGATGTGCAGTTGATGAGCGCGGGTAGCGGTGTGACGCACAGCGAGTTCAACCACTCGAAGAGCGATAACGTGCACTTCCTGCAAATCTGGATTGTACCGGGCGAGCGCAATACCCAGCCGGGCTATCAGCAGATCTCCGTGCCAGAGAGCGAGAAACGCGGGCAACTGCGTTTGATTATCTCGCCGGAGGGGGAAGAGGGCAGCCTGAGCGTACGTCAGGATATCCGCATCTATGCCGGTTTCTTTGATGGTGCTGAGCAGCAGACCTTCGCACTGGATGCCGATCGTTACGCCTATATTCATGTGGCGCGCGGCAGCATCGAAGTGAACGGTGTGAAATTCAAAGAAGGTGACGGTGCGCGAGTGCGTAATGAGAGCGCATTGCACTTCGCCCATGGCGATAACGCAGAGGTGCTGCTATTCGACCTGCGTCCACTGGAAGTGAATCATCCACAGCGTTAAAACAAGCCAGGGCGTCTTAACGGACGCCCTTAAGCATATGCGTTTTAGTTCTTAACGCTGCCATGAATGAGCAACATACTGCTGCATGTGGCTCGTTCTGGCCAGTTTGCTTTAGCTTAAGTGAGCTTTCAATCAAGCTTCCATCTTGATGGGGAGTTTTCGAAGGGACGGACCAGGGTTCGCCCCTTATCAGCACCGCCTTACAACAGCGACTGCGGTGCGACCGGTTTGCCAGTTTTCAATGACTCCAGCGCTGCATCCGCCAGTAATAACGCCTGCAACCCATCATTCCCGCCGGGGTACTGGCCTTCGCCTTTTGCAAGCGCCTCAATGAGGGTCGCCAGTTCATTGCGGTAAGCATCGGCATAACGCTGCAGGAAGAAGTGCTGCGGCTTCTGCGCCACCACCCCGTTTGCCACGGATTTCACCAGCTGAGACTCCAGCTGATTCGTTACCTGCAACATTCCTTCGCTGCCGTGTACTTCAATACGCTGATCGTAGCCGTAACTAGCACGACGGCTGTTGGTGATCACCGCCATCTTGCCGCTGGCGCAAGTGAGGGTGACAACGGCGGTATCGACATCGCCCAGCGCTTTAATCTCGGGATCAACCAGCGCCGCTGCACTGGCATATACCGATACCGGCTCTTCATTTAATAACCAGCGCGCCATGTCGAAATCATGAATCGTCATATCACGGAACAGGCCGCCAGAGACTTTAACGTACTCGGCAGGTGGTGCACCCGGATCGCGTGAGCTGATGGTCACCAGTTCGGTTTCACCAATCTCACCATCACGCAGACACGCCTGCAAATGCGCCATGCTCGGGTCGAAGCGACGGTTAAAACCAACCATCAATGGCACGCCTGCCTCACGCACCGTGGCTAAACAGCTCTGCACGCGCTGCAAACTTAAATCCACCGGCTTCTCACAGAAGATGGCTTTTTTGGCGCGCGCGGCGGCTTCAATCAAATCTGCATGGGTGTTAGTGGCGCTGCAAATCGCCACCAGATCAACCGAACTGTCCGCCAGAATGGTGTCGAGATCTGCCACTTTGGCACCGTATTTCTCTGCCAGCACATTAGCAGCAGGGGCGTAGACATCCATCACATACGCCAGACGACATTGCGGATGCGCAGCGATATTTCCGGCGTGAATCTGTCCAATACGGCCAGCACCTAAGAGAGCAACATTGAGCATTTTTTAATTCCTATGAGGGCGACAGGTGATGGCGCTATTAAGCGTATTGGTGAAGTTTTAAGTCAAAGCAAAGCCTGAAACGGGTGCTGAAAGGATGAGGCCGATCACATGAAAATTTGAGGTTAATGACCTCAAATATAAGATTGTTCGCTGTATTCATGGAGTTATAACAATTTGATTATCAGTGTCTTATCAAGCTACTGTTTCATCCATGAGGTAAAGGACATCAAGAAATATCATGACGCTGCAAAACTGGAAATCGCCATCCCTTAAAGCCATCGCGCAGGAAGCGGGCGTCAGTCCCGCCACCGTAGACCGCGTGATTAATGGACGGCAAGGCGTGCGCGAGGTGACGCGCAAGAAAGTTGAAAATGCCATGGTGCGGTTGGGGCTGAGCGACACAGAAGACCCTCGCGGAGCGGCAAAACGTATCGCGATTGTGTGTGAATCCGGCACCAGCTTTGTCGCGCAGCTTGAGTTTCATGCACGCGCGGTAATGCGTGAGCGTCCGCAACTGCACATCACACTGGATACGCTACCGAGTGCGCAATTCCACGCTGACCGCTTTAGCAAGCTGATTGAACGCCGCGCTACTGAAGCCAGCGGCATTATTCTGGTGTGTCGCGATGACGTGAAGATCAACCGTGCGGTTAAAGCCGCCATTGATGATGGTGTGCAGGTGATTTGCCTCACCAGCGATCTGCCCAATTCGCGGCGTACTGCTTATGTGGGTATCGATCAGACCGCTTCAGGCGCGACTGCCGGTTGGTTTATGGGCCGCATGCTGCCGCCGCAGCAACCAGGCAATATTCTGCTGATTTGCAGTTCGACCTATCGCACCCAGGAGGAGCGCGAGATCGGCTTTCGTCGCGTGCTGCGAGAGGCTTTCCCGTGGCTGACGATTCGCGACCGCGTCAACATTAACGACGAAGCCGAAACCGCATGGCACAGCGTGAAAAAGTGGCTGGAAGAGGGCAAACCGCTAGCCGGGATTTACAACACGGCGGGCGGTAACGAAGGCGTAGCCAAAGCGCTGGAGGCATTTGGTGTGCAAGATCAGGTGATCTTCGCCGGACATGAGTTGAGTGAATCGAGTCGCTTACTGCTGGAGAAAGGCACGATGGATATGGTGCTGGGACATGATATGCGGCGCGAGATCGAGCAGTGCCTGGCGATATTTGAGCAGCCGCTGAGTGAACGCTTGCCGGAGGATGTGAAAAAGCCGCTGCTGATTTATCACCGCTATTCTTATTTTTCTTGAACTTCATTCAGCTAGATTTCCAGTACCCTTGAAACAGGCTTATTTTCAGCATGGTGTTGAAATATTGTGCAGCTGACGTATCATGTAGTTATGTTTCTACATTCTCAGGAGGCTGTTATGGGTATCTCAACAATTTCGAGCCGTTCGTTCAATCAGCAGGTATCAGCTGCGAAAAAACTGGCGGAGGAAGGCCCTGTATACATCACTGATCGCGGAGAACCAGCCCACGTATTGATGACGTTTGAGGAATATAAAAAGCTAACGGGTACACGACGCAATATCCAGGATGCACTTGCTATGCCCGGTGTCGCTGATATCGATTTTGATCCTCAACGAGTGGACATAGACTTCAGGGATGTGGATTTTTCATGAGATATTTGCTTGATACCAATGTCATTTCGGAAATGCGTAAGGCAAGGACGCCCAAAATTGATCCACAAGTATCCAACTGGACGGATACGGTAGATGCGGGTGATATGTTCATATCAGCGATTACGATTATGGAGATCGAAAAAGGCATCCTTCAGGTGTTGCGGAAGGATGTGCGTCAGGGAGAAATGCTACGCGAATGGTTTGCATCAGTGGTATTACGTGAGTTTTCAGGCCGTGTACTGCCTTTTGATGCCGAAACTGCCATTTATTGTGCGAGCCTCCATGTACCCGACCAACGTTCCGCGAATGATGCAATGATCGCGGCCACTGCCTTTCGTCATGATATGACTGTAGTTACGCGAAATACTAGGGACTTTGAAGGACTAGGCGTTATGTTGCTCAATCCATGGGAGTGACAATAACATCATCAGAACACATTTAAGAACCGGAATAAAATAATAAGACTAATAAGACTAATAAGACTAATAAGACTAATAAGCGATATGTGGCTATTTTAATTACAGGGTTATTTAATTGAGCGAAATCCGGCGCTGTTATTGACCGATATCTATCAGCCTCGTATTTCTTATATCCAGGTCAATAACTGTATTATCGAACTAAATGTCATTTACCAACGTCAATGAATTATTAATGCAGAGGGGCTGAGCCTTCATTTGCTCTGGTAGTTTATCCATGTCCAACCCCTTCGATTTCGCCCCTTGCGGCTTCAATCACCCGCTCTGAGTGTTTTGCCAACATATCCTGTGGGCGTTGACCACCAAGAAAGCTGTTCACTGACAAGAACCAGAACGCGATTCCCCAACCATCTTTATGATCTGCGAATATCTTCAACACCTCAGAGAGCGCTTTCAATGGTCGGAATTGCGTATTGCGATCCAGACCGTAATCCGGGAAGTAATCAATGCCATTGTGGTGAATCGCAAATATCTGGCCGCTTTTTTTCCATTTATTTGGTTGAGCGCTGGGATTGGTGGTACTCAAACCGGCTAACTGCGAGACATCAGCGGCTGTCAACCAGTTTCCGCTTTCCATCACGGCTTTACGTGCTTGCAAGAGCATTGCCGATTCTTTCATCAGGTGTGGTGAGGCGGGGGCCTTGGGCGGCATCGATCCAACCAATATCTCGAGTGACTGCTTCTCCTGCCGTTCCTTAAAAATTTCAAACATGGTTGAAGCTACAGTAGAAATATTTTCTGTCAGCGTACTGAGCACGCGCAGGTTGCTGATGTTATCGAAGGACACCACTAATACCTGATTAGATTGAGATTTTCCTAACCGTGCTTTGACTTCTTTAGGGGTGCCAATCAATGTGGAAACCCCTCCATGTTGTTCGATGAGACTCATGGAGGAACTCCTGATTTGGTTATGTGGATTATTGAATATTATCATAACCTAAATAGCGCTCAACTGTCTGTGTGATTGATTTTTACCCACATTAAATCCCTCCTCGCAACTATCCCAAACCCAACAATTTATGACCTAAATTATCATTTAGAGCTAAATCCACACCCTTTAATGGGATTTCGTTCAAATCCTGATAACAGTTTTGCAACGAAATCGTTAGGATAGCGCCGTTTGGCTTTCTCCTCTTTTGTCTCAGCATCAGGTAACCCCATGAAACGACATTTTGCACCCGAAACCGTTTCTGTAGTTAAAAATGGAACCGGTTCCACTCGCAGGGAATTCCTGCTTGCCACACTCGGATTAACCGTGACTGGCGCGGTCGCAGCCCTTCCGGGGCGGGCGTTTGCGGCTAGCGTGATTCATGCCAGTGACGCGGTGAAACAGTTCGTTCGCATCTCGCAGGCGATTACCGAACACAAGCATCTGGATGTGGCTCTTGCCGCGCGCTTTTATGAAGTTTTGGCGCAGCGTGACACGCAATTTGTGCCGCGTGTTGCGCAGCTCGATGCGCTGATAACTTCAGAAATCACCGCCCAGGATTTCCTGGCTAAAGCCAGCAGCGCAGGACTGCACGATTTCCTCTATCAAATCGTCACGGCCTGGTACACCGGCACGGTAGGGGATGACTATCACGGCACGCTGGTGGCTTACAAACAGGCGCTGATGTACCAGACGGTCAGCGACGGTTTGGTGGTGCCGACTTACTGCGGCAATGGACCCATCTGGTGGACCGCACCGGTGCCGGATGAGCACGACGGTCATATCGAACAGTTGTAATTTCCTCAAAACTAAAACGACGAAAAATCATGAAAAAACCAACTTTTACTGCGCAAGGTGATGCCTCCGCGGACATTGTGATTGTGGGCTCAGGTGTGGTCGGTGGATTGATGGCGAACGAACTCGTCAGTCAGGGCTGCTCGGTGCTGGTACTGGAAGCAGGTTTACGCATTGACCGCGCGCAAGCGGTAGAAAACTGGCGCAACATGCCGTTTGCGAATCGCGCTGGGTCAGATTTCCAGGGGCTGTATCCGCAGTCCAAATTCGCGCCCGCGCCGCTTTACTTCCCGCCGAACAACTATGTCAACGTGACCGGCCCTAACGCGTCCAGTTTTCAGCAGGGCTATTTGCGCACCGTAGGCGGCACCACCTGGCACTGGGCGGCATCGTGCTGGCGTCATCACCCGAGCGATTTTGTGATGCAGTCAAAATACGGTGTGGGGCGTGACTGGCCAATTAGCTATGACGAACTGGAGCCGTGGTATTGCCGCGCGGAAAATGAAATTGGTGTGGCGGGGCCAAACGATCCGCATATGCAGTCGCCGGTTGAACGCAGCCAGCCGTACCCGATGGATATGGTGCCGTTTGCCCACGGTGATAACTATTTCGCTAGCGTGGTGAATCCGCACGGTTACAACCTGGTGCCGATTCCACAAGGGCGCAGTACGCGTCCGTGGGAAGGGCGTCCAACCTGCTGCGGCAACAATAATTGCCAACCGATCTGCCCGATCGGCGCGATGTACAACGGCATCCACCACATTGAACGCGCCGAGCGGAATGGCGCAGTGGTGCTGGCCGAAGCGGTAGTTTACAAAATCGATACTGATGGCAATAACCGCATCACCGCCGTGCACTGGAAAGATGCGTCTGGCGCCTCGCACAAAGCTTCGGGTAAAGCGTTTGCATTGGCCTGTAACGGTATCGAAACCCCACGTTTGCTGCTGCTGGCCGCTAACGGTGGTAACCCGAACGGTATTGCCAACGGTTCTGATATGGTCGGCCGCAATATGATGGATCACTCAGGCTTCCACTGTTCGTTCCTCACCGAAGAACCGGTGTGGCTGGGACGTGGACCGGCGCAGAGCAGTTGCATGGTCGGCTATCGTGATGGCGAGTTTCGTCGTGATTACTCGGCCAACAAAATGATTTTGAACAACATCTCACGCGTAGTGGCCGCCACCCAGCAGGCGCTGAAAAAGGGACTGGTCGGCAAAGCGCTGGATGAGGAGATTCGCTATCGCTCAGTGCACAGCGTTGATATCTCCATCAGTCTCGAACCGCTGCCGGATCCGGAAAACCGCTTAACCCTAAGTAAAACCCGTAAAGATCCGCACGGTCTGGCGTGCCCCGATATCTATTACGACGTCGGCGATTACGTGCGCAAGGGCGCGGAAGTGTCGCACGAACAGCTGGAGAAAATCGGCAAGTTGTTCAACGGCAAAGAGTTCGCCATCAGCAAAGGTCTTAATGCCAACAACCACATCATGGGCGGCGTGATCATGGGCAAAAGCGGCAAAGACGCGGTCGTGGATGGCAACTGCCGTGCGTTTGATCATGAGAACCTGTGGTTGCCGGGCGGTGGTGCGATCCCTTCCGCCAGCGTGGTTAACAGTACGCTGACCATGGCCGCGCTCGGTCTGAAAGCAGCACACGACATCAGCCTGCGCATGAAGGAGTTCGCATGAAGACGCTTCTTGCAGGTAGCCTGTTCGCGCTGATGGCCTTTGGCGCGCAGGCGGAAACGCTGGATGTGAATTTGCTACGACAAGGTGAACAGGTTGCCACCGCGTCTGATTGCCAGGCGTGCCATACTGCGCCGGGCAGCAAAACCGCTTACAGTGGTGGATACGGTATTGCATCACCGATGGGCACCATTTACGCCACCAATATCACGCCGGACAGCAGCGGCATCGGCAACTATAGCGAAGCGCAGTTCTCTGAGGCAGTACGTCATGGTGTACGTGCGGACGGGGCGCAGCTTTATCCCGCGATGCCATATACCTCTTACAGCATGATGACCGATGAAGATCTGCACGCGCTCTATTACTACATGATGCATGGCGTCAAAGCGCAGGCGCAGCACAACCCGCAGACCGATTTGCCATTCCCATTCAACCTGCGTTTTAGCATGCGTTTCTGGAACATGATGTTCGCCAACGACAAGATGTGGCAGAACGATGGCAGCAAAAGCGCGGAGTGGAATCGCGGTAACTATCTGGTGAACGGCCTGGCACACTGTAACACCTGTCATACTCCGCGCGGATTTATGATGCAGGAGCAGCAGGATCGTCCACTGGCTGGCGGACCGCTGGGCAGCTGGTATGCGCCAAACATCACGTCGGATGAGGTGAGCGGTATTGGCGGCTGGAGCGATGACGAGCTGGTGCAGTATCTGAAAACCGGACGCGCACCGGGCAAAAACCAGGCGGCGGGAGGTATGGCGGAAGCGGTTGAGCACAGCCTGCAGTATTTGCCGGACAGTGATTTGCACGCCATCGCCACTTATCTTAAAGGCACCACACCGATTCGTGATGAAGGCGACACTATTCCAGCCTTCAGCTACGGCGCGCCTTATGATGTGGAAAATAGCGTGCGTGGGCGCAATCCGAACAACGCCAATCACTCGCTGGATAATGGCGCGGCGCTGTTCAGCGGCAACTGCGCCAGCTGTCACCAGCCGGATGGCGCGGGCAGTGCTAATCAGGCTTATCCATCGCTGTTCCACAACACGGCAACCGGGCTGCGTAATCCGAACAACCTGATCTCTGCCATTTTGTTTGGTGTGCAACGTGACACCGCCGATCATCAGGTGCTGATGCCGGGCTTCAGTTCGCCGTCCTATGTCGACAAACTGAATGACCAGCAGGTCGCCGATATCAGTAACTTCGTGTTAGCGCATTACGGCAATGCCGAGGTTACCGTGACGGCGGGTGATGTGGCGTGGGTGAGAAAGGGCGGTCATCCACCGCTGCTGGCGCGTCTGCAACCGATGATGTTGCCGGGTATGATTGGTGGGATCATGGTGTTGCTGGTGGTGATTGTCGCGTGGCGCTTGATGCGTCGCAGGCGTGTAGATTGATTCCAGGTGCGCAAGAATGTGCACACTACAAACTGCATTAACCTCCGCAAGGTCGCCTCTTATGGCGGCCTTGTTGCATGTCATGTTACGGCATCAGGTTACACCAGCTATTTCAGCCACCAATCCTAATCAATCATCCCGCCAAAAATCGTATGGCTGCGCTTGATGGCTCTAAAACCGGAGAATTTTGCCCCTGCGATCACGCCGTAAGTAACACAGTTTCTTAACATTCATCCCAGTGATTAGGATCGCAATAATTATTACCAAACTCTCTTTAATAAGAAGCCATAGAGCTTACGCATGGTTGCGCAAAGAGAGAGGGCGTTATGCACGAGAAAATCCCCGGAACACGTTGGTATCGCGTTATTGCCCCGATTTTAAT
>Ga0157363_1000454_pt1 | contig 31379 bp, 19 predicted proteins | sample AttsexASBM1_FD_111477 | JGI IMG/M metagenome (GOLD analysis project Ga0157363, IMG submission 111477) | Fungus gardens microbial communities from leaf cutter ant in Ribeirão Preto, State of São Paulo, Brazil - Atta sexdens ASBM1 | ecosystem: Host-associated > Fungi > Mycelium > Unclassified ... | reverse complement strand
TATTTTTCATAGATTCTACATTTTCTTGCGCACATAAAAATATCCATTTTTTTATCTAAGCTCGTTTCCATCAACGTAGATTAACTTTAATCTTGGGTCAATCTATTGTTTCTAAGAACTAGTAAAAAAATAAAGAATAGATTGAATCGAGATTAAAAATTAATTTACCTTGAGCGTAGAGAGCATTAGTTATTTATTCTTCATAGATCTAATAGGTATAAATTATACATTCCCTGTGATCTTAGCATCTTTCTGCTCCATTAGAAATAATTGGAACATATCAGCATCTCTTTTCAATTCGATATTTTAAAGAGAAAGAGAAGGAGAGAGAGATATTCTTCTCATTCTTTCTAAACTGATAATAACAACTTCATAGGATACAATTTTTATTACGTCCATAAGGATCTAAGCATAAGAATTTAGACTTATTACCGTGTCGGCAATAAATCATACGTCATACGTCAAAGGTTGTGCGTTATTTATGTCTATAACTTAAGTCTCTAAATAAGTGTTATGACAATTCTTATGCTCAGATCCTAAGTCTATTCACATTGTTTGAAATTTCTTAAGAAGAAAAACATTTTTCTTTTTAAAAGGAGATAAATATATTCGGACGTTGAAAAGAGAGGAAGCAAAGATGCTAAGTGCAAAAAGTACAAGTAAACAGACTTCATGATAGAAGAAAATAATAGGTCTATTGCTTGTACTTTTTGTATCTTAGAAGTGCTTGTTGTACTTTTAACCTTCTCTTTCTCTCTTTTCAACGTCCGAACATATATTTATCTCATTTTAAGTGCAAAAATTTTTTTAGAATTTTGTACAGCGCGAACATTGCAGATAATAATAGCGGTATATACATACTAGAATAACCAATCAAATTTGAACCCAAATTTATTCCCCTTCTGCGCATTCACGGAAATAAGATATGTATTATATATAATATATATCTTATTCCTGATTACGTGTATAGTTTATTACTGAATTTTCAGCAATTCGCTACTCAATGACTGTGTTCAGCAAAACACAACAGTTTTGTAATCGTTTTATGATCGATTGTCTACTAAGATAGGACCATTTTCTAGATCTAAAAATATAATCCAATTAACTCGAAAAAAATTTCCAACAGTTGCAAAATAAACGTTCGTCTGCTAAAGTTGAATGCAGCTACTTCTTCTGCTCTTAAACCATGCACGTCAATCGACTATCGCAAAATAATCATGATGATAACTTCACGCGAAAAAAATCTCCCTGTGATTAGAATCCTTAGGTCTCGATTGCGCCTTTCATCTCGAATTTCCCTTGAGAGAAACCGAAGACGCAACCAAGAGGATTCGATACACGAGACGTAACATTTATTGAAAGATGTCGTTCGCTCATATCTGGAAATCGTCCAATTTGCGGTGTCTAACATTCCGACATTTCCGACGAAAGCTCGACATATTCGAGAGATCGAAGAGCTACAATCCGCGACTACCACCAGAAATGGGTCTATGCTCGGATGATGATACTCACTACGAACCTTCTTACGCACCGTGCCTTCCGCCGTGGAGACCAACGTCTCTTCCTCCTCCATGCTGGCCATCATTTTATTACCCGCACACCGGTAACATTGGGAATTCTTTCATGCGTATCTCTTGAACTTTCCCGATAAATTCGTAACTTGACGTACTAGGAATTCTGCGGCGCTGAGATTTAAATGACTTGAAATTAGAACGAAATGGAGGCTGTATATACGAAAAAGAACGGTTTTGCTAGAATTTAAACATTTAGCTAAATCTGAAAATAATTTTGTTTGATCAATCATCAAATTAATTTATACGTTAATGACAATACTGGAAGATGTTTTAACATTCTAGCAATTCTTTTCAAAATTTGAGTGTCTTACAATTATTTTGATGTTTCAAACAAAATTATTTTTAGATATCTATAGCTAAATTTTTAGATACTTCAATAAAAGCGTTTTTTTTCATGTATAGAAAAACGAGAGAGGACAAAATCATGTGTTATTCTAGAAAAATATAACTTTGACTTTAACTATTATAAAGTTTGTTTATTATATACGCGTACAAAATATAAAAGATAACATTAAATACAAAATGTGATGCAAATGGAGAAAATTATTAAATATCATATACTTTAATCAAATTCATATTTTTCTCAGTTTTCTGCAAATTGAAACAAAATTTGAATACAACTAATTAATGTTATCAGCAATAAATAAAATTCGAAATCTAATTGAATTTGCTTTATTTTAATATTTCGCCCTTTATTTCGATATGCACGTTCATCAAGAAAAATATTTCATAGATTGAGAATTTGGCACGAATTTAATTTATCGTTAAGAGAGATGCCGAGTGCAATGCTGCAATGCAATTTAATTTCGCCGTGAAATTCCTAGCGATATACGTTATTAATAATCGCATGTAAATAACAATACTATCGATTGTGAATAGATCCAAGCAAGCTTTTATTTTGGCGTATACTGTGCCTCTGCATCGTGATACCGTTCGTTGTGATTGCATCGATAGTTATTAAGACACAAGAGCGAGAAAAAGCAAAGCAGCCGAGGGAACCGTACCAAGATCTCCCGTACTTGCGTCGTCGGGTTAAGGTTCTAGTTGGCCCCAGAATTGTCATTTGTTAGAATTGTTAAGAGAAATAAGACTTAAGGAATCTTTCTACTGTTACAATCCGGTGGTTGCGCGAATTTAGAACTTTTCTTGTGTGAATCTCATTTTAAATGTCGAATTTTATGATTGATTCTTCATCAGCGAGAATTTAATCGTTGACAAAGAATCAAACAGTTTCGTATATAAATTTATAAAATCATTGTAGATTAATTACAGAGCGATTGTATTGCAGGTCGCGCACGAAATTTATTATTGTTCAATTAAGTTGATCAAATATGAAGATATTATTAATCTGTCATTAAATCACATAGTATTGTTCTTGTAGAATTTATATTAAGAATTGCATTGATTAAGTATAAAGATGAACAATAAGATATGTATTTACTTTTGTATTTTTGATGCACAATGAAAATGGAAAAGCAAATCAATTTTGATCACTCTATTTTGAAAATATTATTTTTCAAATATTCAATACACAACTGTTTAAAGAATTTGTATTCATATTTTTTCAAATTTTGCAAGATGATTATATTCTAAAACTTAAATCTTTATTCGATTATATTTACTTATCATGATAGTTTGTATCTCTTTGATAGATAGACCAATTTTTTTGGTGGTTTCAGTTGCACTGTCCGACAAAATTTTATCTTTTTTTTTTGCAACACAAATATGAAGGGAATTTTTGACTTATAAAAATATGGACAAAAGCCTGCTGAATCCATTAACAAAATTTGACTAGTCACAATTTTGAAAAAAAAATGGGATTAAAAAAAATAAAAAAATAATGATTTGAGAGTTTTCGTGACATTGTAGCATTGATATCTTATTTTTTCTAAATTTCATTAATATCATGCAAAAGTATCAACTTGTAGTTTTAAAATGCATTTTAGTTCGTTTCGATATGATTTTTTATTTTCGAGTTATATATATATATTGTAGATACACGTATTACGTAGGAAAAGAATATTTTTCAAATTGTTATATCTTGAAAACGAAAATACACCATCACATTGAAATGAATTAAAATGCATTATACACTGTAAAAAAGAAAATGTTAATTTTTATTTAAAGACGTTTAATAGACTTTCTGAGACATGCAAAAATGTTAAAATTAACATTTTTGTGTTAATTTTAACATTTTTGTGTGTCTCAGAAAGTCCACTAAATATCTTTAAATTAAAATTAACATTTTATTTTTTACAGTGTAAAATAAAAAATGATACTTTCGCGTGATATTAATAAAATTTAAGAAAAAAATTGATACCAATGCTACAACGTCATGAAAATCCTCAAAATCATCATTTTTGTCACTTTGATGCCACTTTTTTTAAAATTGTGACGTGCTAGTTAAATTTTGTTAACGGATTTATATTTAGAAGGCAAAAATACGGAAATGTCTATTTACATTTGTGCTGCAAAAAATTGTATTAGACAGCGTTATCGACTGATGAAGACCTACAATTCTACCGACCTTATTCCAATTTGCCTATACAATAAATTTCATTATAATTTTTCTTGCACTGAGAAAAATTTGATTGAAAATAAACGAACTAGATATTAAGAATTTTGGTTATCTCTAAACTAGAATTATTCCTAGATTCAATCAAAATTCTGATTTGTCCATTTTCAACCAGAATTCCAATTGACAGACAACAAATTAAAACAATCAGATTCTTTTTTTATATATTTCATAAAATTCACAAAAGAGAGGACAATAGAAGAAAATTCCATTTTTTCTAATTTTGGATTTACATTAAACAGAGTCATTTTCCAGTTTTATTATTTCTCTTTTGATTGTGTGAATTTTTTTTAGTGATTCGAAACAAAATTATTTGTTTATCTACCTAGAAATCAAGAAACCGTAAAATTGCTCATCTGTCAGAGGCTTCATGCAATAGATAGTAAATCAATCGTGATTACTATTATCAAATCTACTTTATAAATTCTCGTATATTCTCTGTGAATATACGTGAATGCTAAGAGATCCTGTATAACTTCCTTTTCTCTTTTAACAGCCTTTTCCTTGGGGCGATGGCAATCACACGTTGTTTCATAATCCCGTGAAAAATCCAATACCACCGCATGGTTATGAAGTTGAAGATCCGAATGCACCCAAGAAAGCGGGGGATTAGTAGAAGCGTAGGAATAACTTGGTCCTGCTAGTGGCAACTGAAAATAGCGGCGAGACAAATATGACGGCTTGTCTGCTTGACACGCGGCAGTTATTTTAATTTTTAATCGTTTCTTGTTTTAGCGAGAGCGAGAGAGAGAGAGAAAAAGAGAGAGAGACAGAGAGAGAGAGAGAGAGAGAGAGAGAGAGAGAGAGAGAGAGAGACAGAGAGACAGAGAGACAGAGAGACAGAGAGAGAGAAAAAAGAATATTACATGTGAAATATTAAATTTTAATTGGAACAAGACTCTCGATTGCATAAAGTGATTGCAGCTCGTTTATTACTTACGATTCGATGACATTTATTTATTTGAAATTATTACGGAAATAATTATGAAATCGCTGTGTAAAAGTTTAAATAAAAAAGTTCCCAAAGAGTCGCTTTGTTAAAATTGTTTCTCTTACATTATTTTGTCTTCCAGCGAGGTTCTATTTTTCCACGTGTTTTATAAATCGTTTTAGTCTATTAAATTTAAGCTTATAAAAGAATTGGGAAACAATGGCTCTTTACAATTTTGAGATTTTAAAAGATGTATAGAAAAATTCATACTTACGCAAGTAATTGCTTGTTTCAAATATTTAAAAAATTCATAATCCGCAAATTTATTATAAAAGTTCATCACAAACATCAAATTTATTCAAAATATATATTCTGAATCCTATAATAAATTTATATAATCCTTCAATTAAGATTATTAAATTAAAACAAATTGCTTATTACATAAAATCGTTTCTTCGATCAATCTTATAACATTCTTTAAAAGAAAATAAATTCTTGTTTTGAATATATAATGAGTATTTTAAAAATTTGTAATAAGTATATTTTAGTATTTATTATCAAATTCTTTATTAAAAATAATCATTACTTAAAAGTGAATTGAGTAATCATTTTTCTTAACAATAGAATGATATTTTTCTGTATGATGTAACTTATCCTTCGGGGAAATTTAGACTCAGAACAGGTGTCAAAAGGTACAAGATATTTTCAAGATATCTCGCTGTCGAATTATAGATGACGAATATCCCGAAAGGATTAAAGTGACTCCGACAGACTCGCACGCCGTTTTTGGTCTCGCCTTCTCGTGAAGGTTCGCCGGCGCGAGTGGCGCAGCTGGTCTCGCGCCTTCTTGGTCGTTCGGGGGCGATCAATAGACCGGGTGGTGGTGGAGGACGGTGGTTGTCCGGGCAGTGGCGAGTTAACCACCCCGGCGTCACATTTCTATTATCTAACAACAATCTCCGGTATCATGTCTCCATTATCTGGAAACGATCCCCGGCGAGATCCCACATACCTATATCCGTCACGAAGATAAGAGGTGGAGTTATCTTCGAGCTGTCATTATGACTTGAATCGTCATGACACTCCTCATTTCGGAGATGCGCATATGAGATCTGTAAATGTGTCGATTATCTTTCACATTATTTGAAGATCATACTTGGTAATCTTTGAGATTAATCTTTTCAACATCATTATGCGATTATGAGAAGCAATCCTTCATGGAGAATTCTTCAGTAAATTACTTTTGCAATATTTTATTCGTTTTTACACGAGAGATTACTCTCTACTATTACTGGTACACTTTTATATTATACGTTATATATGATATGAAAGTGCACTTGTGATACATCGTGTAAAATGTAAAAGTATGCAAATGCAAAATTTAAAAGTACGTATCTTACACGCAAACAACGATAGTAAACATAAACGAGTCTTTTAAATCTTTTCATAATTGAGGGAAAAAAGAGAGATAGCCGCCCAGATGTACCACCGATATGTAAATATCTTCAACCATGTGACGTGCATAAACTACGACGGTGTACGCGTGCGAGTCTTTGTTGTAAAATAACATGTTTGTTCATTGGCGCCGTTTAATTTACGGCCCTGCCCGCGGGCTCGTCGGGTCGCGAGGTGCGAGCTCCGATTGGTCGGCAACGATTTCGCGGGTTCGACGAGTCGCGCGTCGCGCGTGCGATCGCGCCGCCAATCGAGCAGCCTTCCTCCGCTTCCGCCGTCAGTTCAGTCGGTGGCGACGCGTCGCCGTGTTCTCGTGTTGTATATTTATATATGTGTCTTTTACTGTCACTTAGTCCCATCGTCGTCGAGCCGCCCCCTTAGTACCCTTCAATCGTCCCAGTCCCGCTGTGACATCATTCGCATCATTTGACGTCATTGTTTAACCCTTTTATCGGTAATTTAGGCCGCCCGCCTTTTTTGTGCTTTCAAAAGCTCACGTTCCTTCCTCTTAATCGAATTGATGTGAACTCGTACAGTATAAAAGTAAATGCATGAATGTTTTTTAATTGATTGCAACGCGTAGGTATGAGTTTTATGTATGTTTCTTTGTTTTCTTTGATGTTGAGATTTAAAACAATTCTTGAGTTTACATCGTCGCGATACTGTTACTTCTGTGAGAAGTAATGCTATACCCTTTACAATTTTGAAAAAGGATCGTAATAAACATAATACGATAATGTACATTAATTTATTGTTGTAAAAATAATTTATATTTGAAGAGATTATATTTACTAAGATTTTTTTTAAGTCTTTCTCCTCGTAATTTATTATTAACTGCAATAATCTGCTTCACATCTCATTTATTGTCACTTAAAATTTATTTTTTATTAAATTAACAATTTTATTTTGATTAATAATAATTTTAGCGTTTTATTTCTGAAAATGTTATATATAATATGTACTATATACGTATACAATTATACGTAAGTTATTTTTTATTAAATTATTTTTTTATATTCTACAATTAAAATGATTTAATAAACTGTTTTTAAAGTACTGTTTTAAAAGTAAAAAAAATCAAATTCATTCACTGAAAATCGCATGCAGAAGCTACACAAATTGAAGAACTCCCTTTGCAATTTTTCGCGCTTGAGTGAAGCAACGAATGAATTTAGCGATTAAAGGAATTACCGTTCGTAGTGAACGTAATCGTAAATTTCTCCGAATTGGAGTGACGGAGTGACACACATATTCTCGTGTCTCGATTCCGTGTATCTCACTTCCGTCAAGCGAACTTTAATCGGGACACGGGAAAGATGTAAAAATCCGAAAGTAACTCCGGAAACTGCGCCGTACGTTGGTGTCCGACGTTATCATCGACATCTACTGCTCGCACAGAGTAAGCTTGCATTTACACGGAATTCGCAGAACGGCGATTAAAATTTGCAATTTTATGGGTGGGTGTATCTTATACGTGTTTGTGTGTGTGTGTGTGGGTATGTGTTTACAGGAACGCTTGTAGTTTCATGAATACGAATTTTGTAGCGAGTCGATCTGTACCGCATAATTGCCGGCTGCTAATTTCGCACGCAGGGGCTGACTCGCGTATAAATAAACATTTTGCGTACCGTTTTGTTGCTTCTGTCTGGATGCGAGAACGCAGTTGCTTCCTATCGTGAATTATTCTGAAAATCAATGGTATTGACGATTTTCATAAAGTAATATTTTTCGCACAAAATTAGGAATAATGATAGATGATGGAGAACGAATTAAAAGGTAATATCTTTGAAGTATTAAATTATAACGAAATGTCTTTTTGTTCAAATTTTGTACAAATAATAATGTATTTGAGATATGCAGTAATGTTTTTAAGAAACACTTGCCTCAGAATGTGATATATATATAATTTTAAATGAAGGAAATAAAATAAAAATATTGAAATTATGTGATAACTTATATGACTGTTGACAATGTAATTAACAATTCTTGATTTGCATTGGAAATATGTATGAACATTAATTCATTATTCAATGCTGCACGCAATTATTATTTCGTTTGGCAAATCGTTTATGTACCAAGGCCATATTCACCTGTATAATATATTTGCATAAATAGGTATTGTTTACTAAATGCATTGATAAAAACCCAGTTACGCAAGCTTAAATAAAACTTTTAAATTAAACCTTTTATATTTTAGACACGGATTTATATTGTCCGCGTTGATTATTAATGGCTACTTTTAACTATGATTAAGCACCGGAACTACGAATATTTCCGGCACAGTAAACATTTGCGTCAAAAAGGATGCGATATTTACATATCGCTTGATATGATCGACGTGGTTAATGTTCACCACAACGCGAATCCTGCAATCAAGACGAGAATCTATCAAAGAACTTAATTAATCAAAAAAAAGCAGCAGCGCATAACTTGGATATAATAATAGAAGTTCTCGGTACTTATTAATTTTCTTCATTTTTTATATATTTTTTTAAATATACGAGTTGTAATTAAAGTCGCATGCCTCATTCTCAATTCTAAATTATCCTTTAATTACGCAACCCAGTTGAAAGAACATACTTTTGTTACACGATTGTTTCATCGGCAGTATTTATCAATATGTCGATATTATTGTAGAATTGTCATGAAGTACGACGCTTGTAAGAATATAGAATACACTGAGAAAAATGTTTGAAAATGGACGAAATGGAAAATTTTGATTATATCAATCAAAATTCTAGATTATCTTATAATTAATATTCTATTATATATTGTAAGATTTAATTAGGAAATTCTGATTCATCTATTTTCAATCAGAATTTCAATTAATCCAACTAATCATTTTTCTCGATATAGACAATAGAAGATAAATTATTGATAGAAGATAAATTATTGATAATACTTTTGAATACTTTTTTTCAAGGAAATTTATGGGTTATCTCCGTAATATCTTAAATATCATCGAGTGCCAATGAACATTACAGTTTATTTCATCAGTGCGAGAAATATCAGGTTGCTTCTCGCTCTGATGAAGTTTCATTGCAATGTTTATGAAACGTTGGCATTTAAATGATGTATCAAGGCAACTCGTAGACCGCGTAATTTTCTTGAAAAAGAAATTATTTTCTTTCGTATTTGCTTTTTATTTTTCCCTTTACTGATTTACTTTCCATTGGTGCTTTCTTCCAAGTGGATTCTACTATCCTGAAGATTGCATCAAGATCGTTATTATGTGATATGAGCGCGTGAAATCGGAGGATTCTCGAATACTATCCGAAGCAATCGTAGCACTCTACTTTAAATTCAGACCGATGTAACGCGATATGAAGATATTTTCTTTCTTCCATTGCAGAAGATTATACTTGACGACGCAAAATGGAGACATCATTCGTGATCTTCGGCGCAAAAAACCTCTCGAGATATCGTGAAAATGTCGAACGTGGCGGCGTCCAGTATATCTGAAGGGAAGATGCATTTTGCGAAGATGCACGGGTGATACAGGACAGGCTCCGACAAAATGTTGATCAAGGAGTATCGCATACCGTTGCCTCTCACGGTAGAGGAGTATCGAATCGCTCAGCTGTACATGATAGCGGTAATTATCGCAATTAGTCAGTGTCGCATCGACACACACAGTAAACCGTGTGCGAGTGATGATTACTTGTTTCAAGTATTTCAAAAACTTTATATATCTATAAACCGTATCGTAAGGTCATCACGAGCATTAGGAAAGTTATTTAAAATATATTCTAAATCCTAATGGGTTTAATACTTTGATCGAGATTATCAAATTAAAACAAATTTGCTCATTATATAAAATCACTTTTTCAATCAATTTTATAATATTCTTAAAAAAAATTCTTTTGAGTTGTATGTTAATAAGTTTTTAAAATTAATAATAATTATATTTTAAGAGATTATTATCAAGAAAATATTCTTTGTTAAAGATAATCGTTAAAAGAAAGATAAATTAAGTAAATAATTATTCATCTTAACAATAGAATGTTGTTTTTCTGTGTGCATGTTTCGCAAGAAAGGAGCAGCGCGATTTAATTCCGATTTATCATTAATTGAGATTTATTTATATTTCGCACGTTTTATACGAATCTATAAACATTTACTTTCTACGAAAACTAGGCGTGAATTACAGAGAGTTTATTTTAGACGGAACCGTAAATCCCTGATTTCTGTTTTTAGAAGTTTGATTTATTCTGACTTGTCTATTTTCTGCTGAGTTTATTTGTGTATGTTTGATTTCATGATGCAAACTCATATCGAATATTAGTTGTCAATTATTATTAATGCATATTAGCTGTAATGAATTGTATATTACTGGTCAATACTGATTCTAATGTGAATTAATTTCTCTCATAAAACACATTATTACATTGAAATGCTCGCTATCCGATATCGTTGACGTTACATTACATTTTTTTGTTTTTTGTAATTATCTATTTTACATGTGCGTCTATCTTATCCTTTTTCTTTCTTTCTTTTTTGTTCTATTTGCGACCTATACTGCGAATATGCCTGTTCAAAAGCGATTGTTCTTTCATCGATAAAGATAAGGATAAAGATGTTATGGTCTACGATGAATGCTCTTTAAATCAATAACCGTTCGCTCTGTGTAACTCGTGCAGAAAAAATCTCGGGAGGAGAGCAAGGGTGCCGGTAGCGGCGTAGAGATAATCGAGAACGAGCCATACAGCAATGGACCAGGCGGTAACGGGCAGTACACACACAAAATCTATCACGTGGGCAGTCATCTGCCGGGCTGGTTCAAAAGTCTCTTGCCCAAGTCGGCATTGATCGCCAAGGAGGAAGCATGGAACGCCTATCCGTACACCAAGACCCGCTACACATGCCCGTTCGTGGGAAAGTTCTCCGTCGAGATCGAAACTTACTACTTTCCAGATGACGGCCACCAGGAAAATGTTTTCAATCTCACCGGCAGTGATTACAGGAACAGGATCGTAGGTAAAGAGGAGATTAGACTAGATTAGAAATGACGCGGAATGATGTGCCATTTAACAGCGATGTAGAATTCTGATTGAATCTAAAAAAAAAATAACGTGAACTTTGTTAAAAAAAATGTTCGTCGTAACGATGGGACGAATTTCGCAATATTTTTCAAATAGATTTCTCGAAACTATATTCGTAATTTGTGTACGATTTTGTGTATTACTATAGATGAATGCTCATCGTTTGTTACTGTTTGTTTGAATTCGGATCAGTTAACACGTTCCATGCTGCGTGGATCATCGGGTTTTCCATTCACGCTGTTTGACCTTTTGGCTATAAAAGAAACGGAATTATAAAAGAATTTTTGTATCGTGCGTGGGTAATTACGATATATGATGCAATATTGGTATTTTAAGCTTTTTTCTTTATAATAATAATTTTTGTACTTTTTTATAAAATACATATTATTGATATTGTTTAATTATGATAAACATAAACAGAAATAAAACTAAACGCGGCATGAAATGTTTTAATTAAATTTTCCGAGTATTAAGAAGATTTTTTTTACCATTGCTCTAATAAGGCAATAAATGATCGTTGACTTTAATAATTAAGAAATAACGATGTCACATTTACTTCGATTGACTCTGCGATCTAATCTATTCCCAAGATATAATCGACATTGTCAAGGATCAGCCGTACGGGGCCGACTATGTGAAGGAGGAGGACCCCAAGCTGTATATGTCAGAAAAAACCGGAAGGGGCCCGCTGGAGGATACATGGCTGGAAGATTATTGGGCCGATGTAGAAGTATACATCTTTCATTTTTCTCATTCTTTTTCTATTTTTTTTTAAAGTATTTTTACACCTATCCGCTGAAGTAGTTTCACCGTTGATACATTAGCGATTCTCTCGCTAGGGAAAGCAACAGCCAACGCCATCGGGAAAGTCACTAATGTGCGCGTACAAGCTATGCCGAGTAGAGTTCCATTATTGGGGCATGCAAACGAAATTAGAAAAGTTCATACATGACGTAGGTTAGTACCGTTACGTGCTCACCTCTTTACCCTATCTTACCCTTTGGATGCTGGGTATTTTGACATTTTTATCTGGAGCGGAATCGTTTCTTCTTCATCGAGTCAGATTTGGGAAGATTATTTCTTAGAAATGAGATTGGTCTTTCTGACAATTCTGAGATCTGAAAGATATCGCATGCTCTTTTTTCTTTGTAACATAGAACTGAAACAAAATTTGAAAAACTTCAACCTTGCCAATTAAGTATATGTTTCTCCTTCAACGCGAAGAATTCACACGTTCGGTACATCGAATGCTTTTGTAAGAAGTTATGCATTTTGTCGGAATTAACAAGTCAAAAAGAATTTCTTCAACATTGTGCGAGTGTAGCAAACATTTTGAATTTGTATAGAATGGTATTTAAAGTTAAATTAATTTAAGGAAGCAGTTATAAAAGCTAGAGTACAAAATAACTATTTATTAAAAAAAAGTAACTACTGAAAGAAATTTGCACTCTGAAGCATTCTACATTTTAATTTATGTATTTATCCATTTTTCGCTTTTCTATGAATAACGACGCTTTGATTTGATTTCGTCAAATTTAATATGATATCAATTTTTATGCAAAGAGCCCGGCAGCTAAAGGGTTAACTCTTTCGATCATGAATATCATTGTTTAAAAATCTTTTAATTTATATTATTTTAAATTAAAAATTAATCGCAAATTGCTATATTTAAGTATTCCTAAAGAAAAAGTTAATTCAAATGTATTGGAATAATCTATTATCAAATCTATTATCTTACTCTTATTACTTTAATTTAGATAATTTAGTTTATATTTACTTGCTGATCAAAGTCGAAGCATCCGAGAAATAAAAATAGATTTTTATTTCTCTATAAACACTTATTATCTCGTTTCGAGTTAACAGAATTATAATTTATTTCATTATCAATTTGTGCTATTAGTTTTATATTCGCGATATCGGGCATTGCCGTTTGCCGATACTGGAATAGCTTTTTCCTTTCCGTAACATACAAGAGGTCGTGATCGAAAGGGTTAATTTTAACCGGTGCACCCGGTCGGCCGTGCGTGAGACGTATTAAGGTCGATTCCAGCTTTGCGGAAGACAATGGTGCGGGCGCACAGGCAGGCCTGGGCTTGGCAGGACGAGTGGAATGGTCTGACGATGGAAGATATCAGGGAGATCGAGCGACAGACGCAATTGGCGCTGCAACGGAAGATGGGTCTCGGTGACTCAGAGGATGAGCTCGAGGACGGCGAGACTCGGAAAGTGAGCTCGACGGCGACAACGACGACAATGTCGATCACAACGGCAACGGCGACAGCGGCGAATGCAACGATGACGTCGGAGGAGTCGGCAGTAGCCAAGACATTGGCGGCCACCCTGGGCAGCATCGAGAAGAACGAAGAAGTGCAAAGTCCGCCGTCCGTCAGGAAGCCATCCGACATTCCTATTATCAATACAGCGGCCAGTTCCGAGGGTGAGATTAGTCCCGAAGACTCGCCGATCGATTTGGATGAGATCAAGTAAGATTATTTCACTCTATTTGCTTCACGCAGAATGTCGACAGTTATGCCGATGAATTTATACCTTCTATCACACACAAGATTTTATTTTCAAAAAGATTTAATTGACTTTCGCTAAATCGTACAATTATTATTAGTGAAAAGATAATTTTTCCTGAAACAAACAACGAATTAAAGATGCAAAACAAATTTCTCATTTGATTATTTATTATATATGATAGCTTTTCAGGAAAATGATTTTGTATAACTATGAAAACATTATTCTACGTACTTATTTAATATTTTTGTATCTATTGACTAAGGTATGTAATTTATGATAGAATTTGCTTATCATCATTATATATACCAGGTAATATTCATTGATCGATGTTCATTGTTTATATTTAGGACTGTTTCATAAGTTTTAATTGTAAGATGTCATAACCAATTACAGAGTCGTATTAACATCTTAAAAAATAAAATGATCTGGAAATAAGAACCTATGAATACCGCTATTTATTCTCTTAAAATGATAAGATAATAGCAAATAATTGTGTCTATAATTGTAACGTTAGTAATTTGTAACTTTGACTGAAACTAACTATCATAAAGAACTAAATAAGGAACTGGATAAAATTCTAGAAGATAACAGAATAATATGATAATAATAATATTATTAATGCAGATACGATTCCATTTTTAACATATGATTGAATTAAGACATTATTGACTGGATTTTGCAGAAATTAATGATCTGTGACTGATTATTTTTCGTACAAGCATATAAAATTTAATTTGTAATGTATCAAAGGCTTGGAAAAAACAAATTACAATAAAAAGTAAAGGATAAATACAATCATAAATACTATAATGAAAATGATCAATTTTAAGTTCTAACAATATAATTATAATTAAATTCTGAATATACAAATGAGAGAACTTGTCACCAGTCAGTAATGTTTGATAACAAAAGACGAGCTAATACGTTTTCGATCGATAATATATTAACAAATTAATTGACTTAAAAGTGAACTGCGTTGTAGAAATGCGGCCGGTGAAAAGAAGAAGTGGACAAAGAACAACATGCCCTTGCATTCGCCAAATACGAATAAGAACTTTGACATCCAGCTCGCAAATTGGAGGCTGGAAAGCATCGTCAGGGAATCCGAATCCGGCAGCGACGACGAATTCTTCGATTGTCAGGGTAAGACTATTACGACGCATGCGTATGTATAGCATGTCTGTGATAATCTAGAAAAAAAACGCATTAACACGACTCATAATAAATAATAGATGATAATTCTGTGATACGCTGCTTTCCACACATAATGTACACATAATGAATTTTAATAAATCAATAAAAGATTTAACAATAAGATGACATTATAAATGTAGAATCTGATTAGTTTAAGAAAAAAAAAATTATTAAAAATGAACGGAATATTTTAAAGAATTTAAAAAGCTATTGAATATCAATTAGTTATTAATGTCAAAATTAATTAACATAGAATAAATAATAATTAACAGTTGAGAAAATTTTCCAGGAAATATCGAATTCTTTAGACATTATGTTATTTAAAGATATCTGACATTCTGTATTTAAGATATGTATAGTATACGTATAATTTCTCTTGAGATAAAGAGAACATTTTCTGTAATCTGATGATATTGATACTGATAAGTCTTATAAGGATGTTCTCTTGACACTAATGTTCTTTGTTAATTCTTATGAATCATGCGAAAGAAGTGTGTCTTGCAATAATGCATTGATAACTCAAGTAGAAACAACAACAGCATGTACTGCGTTTTTATGTGTATCCTCTTTGTTTTTTATGTCGCACCCCCATACTGCAGCTGGGTTCATTATACCTGTTATACGCAAAGGTAGGACACGTAGAGTGATTAAGTAATAAGCGAGATAAGTTACGAAGAAAAAAGGAAGAAAAGGAAGGAAAAGAAAGAAAAAGAAAGAGAACTGTCATACATATGTCATTTCTATAAAACTAAAGAATGGCCTTAAAATACGCGTAGATGCTGTAGACAATACGATATATCGAGCTGTTTGACACATACAATATTTGCATCTTTTAGCGTGACATGCGACTAAGATTAGACTCGAGCATGAAATTCCGTGAAAAGCTCACTTGCGGCATGCAGCAGCATGGCTATACGTAGTAAAGAGACTTAACAGATTAGTGTTAAACGAAAATTAATTCGTTTTGCTTACGTTAGATAGATTTTCACATAGATATTGCATTAGATGAAATAATATATACGAAACGATTTCAATATGATCTAGAATTTGAATAATCTATATAATTGCAATTAAATTTTTATTTATGTCGTAAATTATTAGGCAAATATTGTTAAAATTGTTGTTGTTTATGAGATCATGTTCTTTGATACATTATATTTTATATTTTATCTTTTAATTCATATATTATTGCAAGTCCTGTTTCAAAACATATATGATTAATCTGGAAAAAGGCACATTGCATAAGCAGTGTTAACGTTTCTGATTACACAGAGGACTTTGAAGATAGCTCTTCATTAGCTAAATGGAGTTCTTTGGATCTTCTAGCAGAAGGGGAGGATACGAACGTGCGGACACCATCTACAACAAACGAGCAAGGTTAATACGTATTTAAAAAAATATCCTTATAGCATAAATGTAATAAATATTATTAAGCTTGTGTCGTATTATTTACCATCTAAGTAATTATTTTCATTTTCGAAATATATGGTAAAACGTAGAACAAATTTAAATTATTAAATTTTTCTTCGTTCTTTTACCGCGGAGAATAACAATAGGGATGCTTTTTCTTTTCTAGAGGATACAATATTTTCACCTTCTTATCTGCAACGTATCACTAACGAACGAAGCAGTAAGAGACTGCAGATCAGCACGTCGGCCAGCATCGATGTGTCATGTCCAGCATCTCCTCAACATTCTCCTACACATCAACCATGCAAAATTACTGTTTTAATTATTGTGATACACGGTGGCAGTGTTTTAGGTAAGTACAAACTCTTTTGTTTTTTTTTGTATGATTTACAAACTATTAATTTTTCTTAATTTATGAATATTATAGATTTTTATTTTATGTATAATTATATTAGCTTCTTTACTATGTGAGTTTATGGAATTTTTTTTCTTTAGTTATGGAATTTTTATTTTCCATATATTTCTTTATTTTATTTATGTGGAAAAAATTAATCAAGAAGATTACGATATATGTATATAACATATATTGATTCAGAATTATTTTTGTGTTTCAGATGCGAATGTCGATTTAACGGCAAAAAAATCAGATATAACGACATTCCGCGGGGCTTTTGAATCCATTATGAGACAGCATTATCCTAGCATGGTTGGCCACGTATCCATTAAATTCGTTGCCTGTCCTTCTATTTGCACTGAAGGCTTGGGCATTTTGTCAAGGTAATATCATTTGCATTTATCTTTTGCATTTAAATCATTTGTGATGTTAGTATAATTTGGGATGTTAGTATAATTTTATAATTTCGTTGCGTAGCCTGAGTCCATACAGCTTTGACATGTCGCCTTCGTGCATGGACGCTCCGCAAGTGACGCACGATACCATTCCGATTGGCGCGATTCCGCTTCTAGCAAGCTCGAGTTCTGAATATCAAGATACAGTATCGCGTGTGGTAATGAGTGCCAACCAAGTATACCACGATTTCATTAAGAGCGATGAGGGTAAAGGTTTCAGCGGACAGATATGCTTTGTGAGCGACTCAGTAGGATCGATCTTGACCTATGATGCTCTGTGCAAAGCGACACAGCACTCGAGACACAGCAGCGAAAACAGCATTCTGGAGGGTACCGGTCAGCAGGGCAATGACAATAGTGGAAACGAAGATGGCAAGCATCTGTCTGCGCCATCTCCTCGAAGAAGGTCTTCTGGCACGAGGTGAACACAAAAATTATATCAATGATCTCTCGATAAATATAGCTAAGAAAAAAAGACAAAAAAGAAAACTAGTTCAACACGATCCCTTGTCAATTTAATTATTAGATATAATACATTGTATGTCAATAGAATTGACTCATAATTATGAAAATCTTAATTGATTTTTATTAACATGTCATTTGCAGTGACAACAAGTTGGACTTCGAAGTGGGTGACTTTTTTATGTTCGGTAGTCCGCTTGCATTAGTCCTCGCTTACAGAAAGATCACCGCATCGAGCGACAGAAATAGTTTCATACCCAGACCGTTAGTCAATCAAGTATACAATCTATTTCATCCTACAGAACCTGTGGCTGCGAGATTAGAACCCTTAATCTCAGCGAGATTTTCCTTAATTGCGCCGGTTAATATTGCTGAATATGGAAAGTATCCGCTCGGCAACGGCCAACCTTATCACTTGCGTAAGTATATTAAGATTGTAAATATAGAATTATGCAAATATAGGAATGAAAGTTACATTTTTCAAGATACTGGGAAAATTAGGAAAAAAATTTTAACGCAATTATAAATTTAATTTCAGTGGAGACTATCCAGACTAACCCGCAGCTGTACGCTGATGGATTGAACGTTCCCAATTTTCAAATGTCGCATTTAAGAAGATTATCTGATATATCACTTCAAAGTACAATGTCAGGCATTATCGATAATGTTCCTTTACAGGCAGTGTCTGCCCGTAAGTAGAAATTATTTATTATATTGTTTGCTGTATCTACGATTCAAAGACTTATCTAGAACCTCAAATCAATTCCAAGATTAAATTTGTGATAGTTATTCTACGTAAGCAATTTTTTTTATTTAAAAAGTGAATTATTGTGTATAATATTAAGTATATTGAAATAATCTGACACGTTATCTCGTTTCAGTGATGCAAAAGTGGTGGGGTACCAAAAGACTAGATTATGCTCTCTATTGTCCAGAAGGTCTCACTAATTTTCCTACGAACGCCTTGCCGCATATCTTCCACGCTAGTTATTGGGAGTCTCCGGATGTGATCGCGTTTATTTTGAGGCAATTGGGCAGAGTCGATGCACCATTGCTTGGCAACGAGGAAAAAGATCTCACTTGCTTCCGTCCAGGTCAACCCAGAGAAAAATGGAATAAAAAACGTACCTCCGTTAAAATTAAGGTTTATTCTTTTATTAATTTAAATTTAATTTTTAATCTTTTAATTATTTTAAAATTCTTTAGCTGTATTGCTTACATTGACATATTTCAGAATGTTGCTGCCAATCACAGAGCGAATGATGTCATCGTGAGGGAAGGTGTACCACAAATATTAATCGCTAGGTTTATGTACAGTCCTATTGATATGATAACTTTAACAGGTATAAAATTTTAAAAAATTGTCTAAAACTAATCTTTGTAAATCTTTCAGTATCAAATTCTAGTGTTTAATTTATAACTTACTTATAAATTTATCATAATAATAATAAATAATAATTTAAAAATTTATTATTAATATTAATTTTATGTTGAAATATTCAATCGTTGAAAATGACATTAAATGTAAACAGAAAATATTATATTTATCATTACGTCGCAGGTGAGAAAGTTGATATCCATATTATGAAAAACGCACCGGTAGGCGAGTGGACATACCTCTCTACCGAGGTAACTGATAAGAATGGTAGAATAATTTACAAAATACCAGATGACAAAATGCTAGGTTACGGGCTTTATCCAATAAAGATGATTGTAAGGTAATGTATTTTAAAATAGATATTAATATAAATTGTAATTCATGGATTAAAGTTGTAATCAATAATTATAAATTAAATCAATACACTAGTCGAGGAAGATTGAAATTAATATTTCACATTACACTTAAATAGCCAAATATCTGCAGTTTTCTAACAGACTGTCAGCAGGTTCAAACAGAAAATGACGGCAGTCTGCCATTACTGCGTCGGCATTAGGCTTGTGTTTTGTTAACATCGCCTGTCGACATAATGTGAAAGCAAATTGTTGGCAGAAACTGAACAGATCCTGCCGACATTATCTGACGTTTGCAGATTCTTTACATTTTTTCTAACAGTCAACAGTATTATGTACATCTAATTCTGTTGTCATTTTGTTGGCATAGCGTGTAGCAGACATTTAAAAAATCTGCTTTCTACAAACTTGACTATCTGGGAATGAAAATTAGAATACAAATGAATCAATGAAAAACAATTAAAAGATGTAATTGATATAAATTAGCTCTTTAATTTAGCGAGAGAAATTGAACTTTTTTAATCCGAATGCGTGTTTACGTTTTAGAGGAGATCATACATCTGTAGATTTTTTCGTGGCTGTGATACCGCCGAGAACTGAATGTGTGGTTTTTAGCATAGACGGTTCTTTTGCCGCCAGTAAGTCTGTGAGTGGTAAAGATCCGAAAGTCTGGGCTGGTGCCGTCGATGTTGTGAGGTAATGCATCATAAAGAATAAATCAAGACGAATTCTGCGAATTGCGTTTATCATTTTATTTTTGTGAAATGCAAAAATATTTAAAAATTTTTATAACAAAGCTTTTTTACTGAATGTATATGTAAGGTGCTTGTAGTTGATGATTAAATCTTTATTATTATTCAACTTGATTTCTATACAACATTAAGAAATAATTTTACAAGTATTTTTTGTGATATCTTTTATTTCAATATTTTGTAATAACAACAAATTGACTTATTTAAACAAAAAGATGTTATATCGTTGTATCTATCAACTATAAAAATATATATTTTGACAAATTTATAATATTTTTCTTTTTTAAAAAGATAACTTTTTTAAAAAGAACATTATTAAATAAAGCTCTCCATTATTTCTTGTAGACATTGGCAGGAACTGGGTTACCTCATAATTTATATTACCGCGAGACCCGATATGCAGCAACAGACAGTAGTTTCCTGGCTGTCGCAGCATAATTTTCCTCACGGTCTCGTTTCATTTGCCGACGGCCTGTCCAGGGATCCGCTCGCTCACAAAGCCGCCTATTTGAATAAGCTTGTGAAGGTTTGTGCGAAGCTTGCTAGGATTATGTATAGTTAACATATATAACTAATAATAGAACTAGCTAAATCGATTAAATATTCATGAGGGATCAATTTTCTCAGACAGTGAATATCTTTATTTTCTAATTAATAAATAAATCTACAAATGAATTATTATTGAATTTAATTTAATTTTTTAAAAATAAATTTGTAACGATAGGGAACTGATTTATTGTTATGCAGATAGATATTGACAACCGATAAAAATATATTCTATAATGTACCGTTACAAATATATCCGTTATCAATTTATTAAATTTAAAATTAAGAAAGTGTACTAATTTTCTTTTTTTACATCTTGGAACGAATACAAGTTAAATGATCAATTTGTTCCATATTTCTTTAATCTACACGATACAATTTTAACTGAATTAATAATGATCAATTGGATGTAGGAGCACGGTATGATAATCCATCAGGCGTATGGCAGCGAGAAAGATATTAACGTGTACACGGCGGTAAGTCTCAAACCGAGCCAGATCTTCATCATCGGCAAAGTATCTAAGAAGCATCAAGCTATGGCGACAATACTGTACGATGGATATGCCGCTCATTTGAGCACACTGCAGGCGCACGGGGGTTCGCGCCCTGCTCAGGGCAACGCGCGCATGGTGATTCCCAGAGGTCAGTTTGTCTTACCAGGACAGAATGCATCTCTGCGACGACGAAGGTAAGTTTTTCTAATGATACATTCCAGCAATATTGTAACAAATGATTTTCCCACGCTTCGCAAGGATTAAATATCTTTTTTGTCAGATTCTGTTGTCATTCGTTACGCTGAAAACGTTGTAGTTATGTATTTACTGCAATGATTGTTCCGGAATCAATTGCACCTGTGATTGTGGCTGTTAAACTCCCGATTAAGATTACCAATCACTTCTGCTTATTCTGACGACACTTAATTTTTTATTATAATTTTTTTCTTCACAGTAATGTAGATATCAGAAAGCTTTTCTGTAATGTCTCTATCGGATATTCTGTTAAAAATATCAGTTTATAATAAATAATAATTCAATTCATTTTTTTTTACATAAAATAGCTATAACTATAATTAGAAGTAGAGAGGGGGAAAAAATTCTATTGATCTTCAAAAACGAAGAATTATTCGTTAACATTGGTGCAACTGACTTTCGAAATTACAAGGGAAAGATGCAGTCTCAGCATCTTTGCGGGAGCGAGTTTATCCTTTCAACCCTCTGTTGCCCAATTGCTTGAAATTGTTTTTCAAACACAATTATTTTGTTTTATTTCTTTCGCTACAGAAACAATCATTAAATTAATTGCTAATTTGAATTGGTTCAATAATGATAATCGGTCATGAAAATTCAAGAAGCTGATCTGATGAACTTTTCAACTTTCTTCCAGAAGATATGCATTTTGGAAGATCAATGCACAACAAACATGTACATCGTTGCTGCGATTATATTAAAATTAAAGTATTCAATATGATAACAGATATGATAAAAACGAAAAAAAAAAGAACAAATTTTGACATTTTCCCCGCTAATTTGACACAGATTGCTTTCTATGTATCTTTATTGCGGTCAGGCAAGAAAGGGTTGAGAAAGGACACCCTGTGCGACTTTCGCGCGTGGGATTGCCATAGCTGTTCGGCTAATGGCAAAGTGTGTGTGTGTCCTTTGCGTGTGTGAAAACGAGCACCGGCTATGTTCCAGTAACGACACAGCGGTGAACTCCCCGGCGCACAACAGCGTCTACTTAAAGCGGAAAACCTACCTTACTCACATCTAACACACGCCTATAATCTACGTACAATTTACTTACTCACATTGGTAACTATCTAATAACCGTCTACTGCTTACTCATCGTCATAGGCGCCGATGGCGTGCGATAATCTTCTCCAGTTTATATCAGCCAATTGAACACTTTTATTTAGTTTAACTTGCTTGCTCCACAATGTTAGTGTCTTTGAAAAGCCTCCTCGTTGCAGTTTTTATAGGAAAATTACAACTCCTTCATCTAACCATTATTTCTTCATTCTGGAGAATCGGGCTGTTTTAAGACTATTGAATTTCACTCAATTAACTTGAATTATTTAACAAAATATTTGATCCAATTTGGGTATGCGTCGGCGCCTATGCCCTCCGCTTTTCCCCAAATCTTTGTCGTAGATTCTGCAGCGTGATCGTTTATTGGTAAAAAGATTATATACAGGATTGTATTATCTTTTCACAGAAAGTATGCTTGTAACAATCGCAGAAATTGGCAACGACTTACATTAAGATATACATATCTTACATCTATTATGATGATGTCTGTATAGACATTTAAACAGCATGATTAGCTGTCATATATGAGAAAGGATGTTGAACGAGGAAGAGGAATAATTGAATTATAGAACATTCGATTTCGAAAACTGACGCGATTATTGCGATACCATGTCAGATCAACGTTTTGTAATCAATCCACATTGCTTCGTTCTCCCCTTATCTCCTATCGGATCTTTTTACCATTAAAGCGCGCTGCACCGTCCACGTCCCTATGCTGTCTAGTCAGTAAAGTGGAGACCCACCGATCGAATTTCGCTGACCAATCTCTTGATTGCAGGTACCTGCTATGAGGATATGTCGCGTTGTCTCAGCGTAGTTAAATATCACTTCTCTGTCTCTATCTCTCACTCGGCGAAAAGCTGTTGTCGCCATACCTACGCTCGAACTCATTGTTTGCCTATCGGCTAGTACACAATGTCCAGGATCTGTGGTTAATTCGCTCTATGACTCGCTAGATACGCCCGGGAAATAGAGTCGTTTTCGTAATCCTCCTCGAAACGAACCGGTCTCACTTTAGCGACGAAGGTAAACCGCCGTCTCACGTTCCGCTTGAAACTTGTTAGATGAGTGTTTTATGTCACAAAATGCTAGATCCACCACCTAGACTACTTCGTGTTTTATATGTCTCTCAATTGTGGATTCTGACTTAAGGAAAGATCTTAATTCTAATTTGAGTTGAGTTCAGAACTTATATGTGATTGGAAGACACATGTTTTCAATGAATAATTAATATCCTTTTTCAATTGAATAAAAATATCTTTGATGTAAATAATTATTTGAATATGGAATAAGTTTTTAATTTATTTTAATGATTCATCGTGATATAATTAATTATTTTATTTAGTTTCATTAACATAATTAAATATATAATAATAAAAATTTGATTAATGATGTGTACATATATATTTATGATATAATTAATGGAATTTTAGAATATCCATTAAAAATGTATGTAATTTTTTTAATAAATATTAAAATTACAGTCTTTCCTTAAAAGATATAATTTAGGAGTTGAAAAAAATGAAAAGTCTTATTTTATAATAAAAAGTTATAAGTTGTGAATCTCCAAAATATTTCGATTTAATCGAGAGACTATTGTTCAAATATAATTTGGAAAGAAAAACACGACAGAAAAATATTTATCAGAATTTACATAGCAATCAAATAAGCCAATGGGATTTTGATGAGATTTTAATATGCATATTAAAAGAAAGAAATCAAATGATCTTGTCAGATGAACGATTTCCTTGGTGGTAGATCAGGCTGAATCGTTGCTTGTGTGAAAAGATCACAGACAGCACGAATGGAGATGCGATAGATTTACAGAAGACACATCAGTGCACGATTTTCATATATGTGAATGTGCAAGTTCCGAGAACTCATGGATATACCGTGTGATCTCTGTTTTAATTAGAGATAAACGCTGCCCTTCTCACCTGATCATGCATATTCCGCTGTGCCAATCATGATACATGTGTGCTAACGATCTCGTCGCTCTGAGCGGTTCTGGTTCGTTCATAATATTGCATTCCATAGGTGGCGGAATCATGGGACAAACGATAGCATACACTAACGAGAAAGCGGTATCAAGAATTACCGAAAAAAAAGACTAACCGAAATGTAAGATCAGACTCCAGGCAGCTCCTAATAAGATCTCTTTTTTCTTGGCGTGCTTGTAGAAACGAATCAATCAATTAATTAGAGAATTCTATATGCCCCGCGAATTATGTATTTTACTATGCAGCTACTTTGTTGCTATATTATCTCCATAGAGAGAGAAATCGTTTTGCCCTTTTCGCTTATCTACTTATGATTCTTTCCATAGTACTGGCAGCAAGTGCGAAAAAGTATGAAGACTCGATGAGTTTATGATATATCAACTATATAATATATAGCATTTTTATACTAATTTCTTTTAACTTACTAAATTATTCTGCAGATGCTGACACCTCCTGCATCTGTGATCACAATAGAAAAAAAATCTGCATTTATGATGGAAGCAGAAGAATCAAAATCTATTATATATAAGAAATTAATTTGTAATTAAGAATATAAGGAACTATAAGATTATAATTTTTTTATAGTTGCAATTGTCTGCCAGAGCTATGTTATTTTAGGATCGAATAACAAAAGCTTGGACAAGTACAGAATCGTCTCGCTTAGTTGAATGCTTAGTGCTACGATCCCCCACGTCATTCAAGAACGATAAGATTTAAATAATTGTTTCGCTGTCATCCGCAGGGCGGACAGGTGTCTTCCGTCTACATATCTGGTTCATTATTCATTAACGCTTCACAGATATGTCACGCTTTTCCAGCAATACAATACTAATGTAAAACACGCCGCTTTTCCACTGCGCTGTTTTCATTCATCCGCTTTCAATGGCGATCTATTTCACTCGCAAGCGAGTTAAATTACGAAGCACACTATTCTATATAGGATGCAGAATAAAATATATAAAAAGAAGGTGATGTCTCTAGAGTTTTTCAGATAATATTCTCTCTATATTTAAATTTAAATAGAAACTTTAATGAATCAACATAAATATTAAGAACTATAAGATTTTAATAGTTCTTGAGAGAAATCTGAATGGATATAAAATGGATATTCAATTAATTTATATACTCTTTTATTTATTATTAAGATTATTAAGATTGTTAAGATTGTTAAGTTTAATTATTGAAGATTTAATTAGTGAAATATTTCATATTGAAAAAATCAAAGCTGTAAATCAAAGCTATAACTTCTGATGAACTTTTACTGAGGAAAATTTTACTTCAAACTTACTTCAAAAAATTCATTATTTTATATATTTTTTGTGCATCTTGTAAATATGTTTTGATGTTATCTATATGTATAGGATATTGAGAAGTGATATGTATATACTACGTTACAGCAAGAATGAATAATGTGCTGATGCAAATTAAATTATTAATCGGTTTCAGTCTAAATGTTATAGAGATGGGAGTAAATTATTGTGTATTATTGTGCTTTCCATGCGAACACGATAAACGAATAAAAAAGACATATTGCTGCTTCTTGCACTCGTCGCACAGCACAGAAGCAGATTGTTTGTTTGGAATATATTGTTTGGAAAATAATAATTATTCCAGTTAATAAGTTTACGTCCAATTAATAAGTTTACATCTGGATTATCATCCATTTTTAATCCACTTTTAAATCCATTAATTTCTAGTCGCTTTTTGATTATTGTACATATGCTATTTTTATCGCATTCATATAATATAGATAAAACTTGTTCTTTAAAAATTATTAAAGAGGCTTCTGTTTCCAGGATTGATTTACAATTCATTTGTCACAATTGATACATTTTAATTAGTGCGAATAGTCGAGAATGCCATATATACGATGTCTATCTCGCAGTAATTATTCTATTTCGCGTGTTGTCAATCGTGTTGATTCGAATGACAATACGTTGAATGTACCGACAATAAATCATTCATCAAGATAACTTTGGGACGCTTAGATCCTTTCTTTCCAGTATAATGCTAAAATTATAAGAGTAAAATTTACAGATTCCGATAGAAGATTTGAAAAATGCATCTTTTATATAATTAAATATTACATAATAATTTGTCATAATATAAGATATTGAATATCAATATCCACATAATAATATAATTCTAAATATATATATATTATATAATAATAATGTAATAATAAAGATATACATTTATATCTTATTGTTAGCTTTGATTTAAAAATTAATAAGATGAGAGAAATGAAATAAAATTTATCTCTCTGTGGGAAGAATTGAGCTCACTAAATGTTCTTTAGTTATCTCGAGAAGGAAGCTGATGTGTACAGTTATGCTAACTGTTTATTGACTATTGCCGATCGGCAGCTCTTTTAGGACGGCAAAGCGGGCGATCTCACAACCACCCTTAGGCAAGACATCCTTCCCATTGGAACGATCATCCAGCGTGGACCCATCCGTTACGCCTGCATCATCAACCAGCGTTCATCAATCAGCAACAACCGAAAAACTCTGACGATTTGCACGCTGCCGCTCGTTCTTCGAATCGCGGCGGTAGCTCGTGAAGAAAGGACACGATTTTTGGTTCCGTATCCGGTAGTTCCTTTATTCCGTAGATCATTATATTTTGTGATGATCTTATAGATTTTTATGCCTTGTATTCGAGATATATAAAAAGCAGTCTTGCAAATATCTCGTATTATAGATCTTTTACTGTTCTCTATATGACGTATATAGATGTTGTCTCATTTCATTGTATATCATAAATCTCTTTCATATCATAAATCTCTTTAATCTATTTTCGCAAATTTATATGACATTATCTAGTATATTATCTATTTTAGTTTTCTCGATCTTAAACATTTTATTTTTGTATGCGCAATATGTAGCTAGTTCTTTATGACATTTGAAATTATCTGTTTTTTTATTCGTTTTATATTATATTATATGTTAGCCTCAAAATTTGAGTCTCAAATGGAAAATCTCGAAAGTTAAATGAGGAAATTAATATAGACGAAATCGTGCGCAGATGAACATAAATTATCATTCAAAAATTTTTCACTTGATTCCTGAGGATTTTGATTGTTTATTTATTATCTTCAATCTATACATTTTGCTAAACACATTATAACTTAATACAAACATTAAAGTTAAAATTTCTAGCAAAAATAGCGATAAATGTTTAATGTAAATTTCAAAAACATTTAGTTAATGACAAGGAATAAAGAATATTAAATAGTACAAAAATCTTGCAGAAATCTAATATTGGCAAATTTAAAATATGAAAGGTAGTAATTAATTATTTATTTTAAGTATTAACAATTGTTGTAGCTTTTAATATTTTAAATAAGTAATTACTGTTTTTCAGTAATAAATTAGCCAGTATTCGATTCTGTAAGAGTATTTATTAAAATTTCATTTAACATTTGTTTTTATTTATATAATAATATGCAATTCAACCAAAACCTTGTAAAGGTGATCAAAATAAATAATATAAACACCCCAGGAAATCATGCTGTTAGATTAACGATCTACATTCATTCATTTGCTGGCTCATATATGATAATTTATATATTTCTCAAATTTGATTTTACAAATCTTTCGTTATATATATATATTGTATATATACAAATTTTTGATTCCATGATTTTGTGTCTAGATCCTTAGTTTTACGAATCCCTTGTACAGTTTTACGAATTCTTGTACGATTCCTTGTACTATATATAGCTTCTATACGAACTAGCACGTCTCCTTCGTATTATTCCAATAAATAAAATTTTGCTTATATAAAAAAAAATCCAAGATTTATCTTTTATATACTTTGTGTAATTTTTATACCGTAATATATCAATAATCTCATTTTACACTCACAAATACTTATCTATTCTAAGCACGTCTTTTTTCCTCGATGTGTGAGTGACGCAAAGATATAAATTAAAATATCAATGGAATTTTGTTTAGCGGAATAATACGTCGAGAAGAAAAACTTGTTGAAACTGTTACCTGAGTCTCCCTGTTGTTATTAAGGAGAAGTAACGTAATGATTATCTGTGACGCTTAGAGGTAATTAGTATAAGAACTGTTAGCACTCTATTCATTGCCAAATGTTATACGTAGAGATGTAATACGTAATGCTCTGCAAAGTCTGCGACAAGTTCTTTCAGGGCTATTTCCTCGTGTGAGATATTTATATCGCTGGCAAGAAAGACGGTCGTAAAATAAAGGGACTGCTTATTGTTAGTAACACTGATTAACAGATGTTACTTGTCTTACGTAATTTTATCCATTTGACTTTAAAGTTATTCGTTTTAAGAAGATTTAATATCCTACAAATATTATTTACAAATATTACCCATGAATATATACGAAGATATATATTTTATATTATTTGTATATATTTATTATTAAATTAGCTGACAAGGCAAATATATATGTGTATAATTTATACTGAATTATACTGAAGAAAATGATGTATAAGACAATATTAATGGGGTAATTTAAAAAATAACTGTGCAATTATTTATAGTAAAAGACATGACAATGAGTAAGGTAAAAAATTTATTAATTTGAGAAATTAGAATAAAATCTTTTTAAATTGTTATCTTAACGCTAATAGATTTGTTCTCTCTAAATCTTTTTTACGACGGTACTTCAGGAACGTTCTTGAAAATAACCGAGAGAACTATTCGTGCATTTAGTTGAAAAAATCGGAAGCGTATCGTATTTATAAGACGAAGCATCGATGTCTATAAACGCGCGCACGCGACAAGCGGTACAAATCTACTTTTCTCTTATTACATAGTCGCGTAAAGCTGTAGCTGGCGATGTAAATAGAGATGTTGTGTAAATAATTACATTATCTGTGAATAAATGTTAGAAAAAAATTGCGATCACATTTACATTACTGGCTGCTAGATGCTTCGTCGATGAAGACATGTCAAGGAAAATATGCGAATTGGAGCTAAAATGAATTGATGTTAATTTTTGAAGTGGAATTCAATTTTTCCGCAGATTTTTTGTTCTTAGAATCTTCGAGTCTTCACAGACAATTTATGGAAAGAGAGAGAAAAAGATGTTTTAGCTCTGAATCGCAATGATGTGATGGAAATAGGAATGACATAATCAACCGTGTTTTATTACGCTTAAATCTATCACAATCAATGTTAGAAAATGGTAAAATCTTTCCTATAGGCGCGATTCACTATACACGGTGTTCTGAGTCTTGTATCGGAATTTCGGAAGTGTACTACGCTGTTTTGTGATTGATTTTTTTCGTAGTTATAGCAAAAAAAATTGATGATTTTGTTTTCTATAATTTTTTTCATTTTTAAGACTGCGAAATATACTATCGCTCAAAAGAATTTCAACACACTCTGAAAGAGTGTAGAAATTTTATAATATAAAAGATGTATTCCATTTTTATATTTACTGTAAGCATCAGTTCATGCTTGTTGTCTATGAAATATTAAAATTATAAAAATAAATGATTCTTACAAGTACTGTAAGTGCAAAATGGAATACACCCAAAGAATAAAATATGAATAGTTTCTATGTTTTTTAAATTTATTATGACATATTTTCACTAAAAGAGAATTTATTACATTTTAAATTTTATACTTCTCGAAGCCTAATCTGCTTTTGGTTTTGATAATGAAAGTCAAACTCTTGCAAATATCTTAATTAAATCTAACAATATAATACCGATATGAGCCAACACAGGACTGTTGTAAATTACAAATCATTGTGTGCCTATTGTTCGAATCATCAGCAGTCTCCGTAGAAGTCTCGTTCCTTTCTCTCTAAATTTGAATCAGTGGATAATCACTAATTACCCAGTGCCATACTTTGTATTGATAATCAGTGAAGTTCAACTTCAAAAAAGGAAGAACGTTTGAGCATTATATAATTAAAATATCAATATTTGCACGTTAATTTCAATCTTCTAATATCATATTCATTGAATTTAAGCACTAAAACAATTAGATCACATAATAAAAATTAGCTAGGTTAAGTATTGCACATTTAATTCACTGATTACCAGTGGCATACTTGGCATTGATATCAGTGATTATCTACTGATTCAAATTTAGAGAGTTTGTTATTAAATCGGATAATTTAATAATAATATGATTATTCATAATTCATTCGCATAATTTGATGACCAAGTTTCAACAAGTATTAGACTGTTCGACTTTTAATAATTTTTGACTAACTAACTAATGTATCAGAGTATTCTCTCTAATGCGATTTCCTCTGAATAATTTGGTTATTAATTGTATATATGAGAACGCGAATCGAGGATTGATATATATATATATATATATATATATATATATATATATATATGTGTATTTACTTGCTTAATAAATGATTTGTAATTTACACTTGAACATCCTGTTGGTTCATATCGGCATTACTTATCTTGTTAGATTTAACTTGAGCCTATTTCAATTATTAATTTTGGTCTTAATTAAATATTTGTGTGATAGAGAATATTATTTATGTACAATTCTTTTAAATGTTTATCTA
>Ga0157363_1000453_pt1 | contig 31383 bp, 39 predicted proteins | sample AttsexASBM1_FD_111477 | JGI IMG/M metagenome (GOLD analysis project Ga0157363, IMG submission 111477) | Fungus gardens microbial communities from leaf cutter ant in Ribeirão Preto, State of São Paulo, Brazil - Atta sexdens ASBM1 | ecosystem: Host-associated > Fungi > Mycelium > Unclassified ... | reverse complement strand
TCGTGGTTTCCAATCTGATTTCGAGAAGCAACTCGCCAGTATACTGCCAACTCTCACGCAAAACCGTTATGCAGGCGAGGGCACGATTGAGGCAGAGCTCAAGTCGTTCTCGGGAGAGAACGCGCAGGTTTTTTTACCGAAATACGATGTGCTTGCGAAAGTAACGCTCATTCAATCAGCGCGATCCTCTTGAAAGCAAATCCGGCTTCCTCTCTGGAATTATCTGGAAAGCCGCCGTTTGGTTTGTTGATCAGAAACGGCAGCTTCGGCCCCGACTTGGACTTCAGAACACCGACAGGTTGCTCCACCATCAGGAGCATTGGTTTGAGCCAGCTACCACGCGCATGGGCGGGCTGCTGTCTCCACGAAGCATTGAACGTCCGCTCCTGGGACCACTCATAAGGCCAACCTATGTCAGAGAAGAGGGCGAAAGCAGTCGTCATAGCACCGTGGCCGTGAGCCACTCGCGAAGCTTCGACCAGCGCCGTCGGCCGCCGGCATTGCGAACCGAGATCGCCAACGCCCGCTTTTGACCCACCAGTACGACGAGTTTTCGCCCGCGGGTGACGCCGGTGTAAAGCAGATTGCGCGCCAGCATGGCGTAATGCTGGGTCACCAGCGGAATCACCACGACCGGATATTCCGATCCTTGGCTCTTGTGGATCGTGGTCGCATAGGCCAGCACCAACTCGTCCAGCTCGCCAAAACCATAGACAACCTCACGGCCTTCAAAGGAGACTGTCAGTTCCCCCTCGTCGACATCGATGCCGACTATTACCCCGAGATCGCCGTTGTAGACGTCGCGGTCGTAGTCGTTGGCGAATGGCATCGCATCATGATCTTCAACGAGCGCCTTGCTGATGTAGCCGAGCGCTTCGGGCGCAAGGGACGCAAGGTCTACATCGAGGGACAGCTGCAGACCCGCAAATGGACCGATCAATCCGGCGAGGACCGCTACACCACGGAAATCGTTCTCGACCGCTTCCGTGGCGAGCTCACCCTGCTCGATAACGCGCAGAGCTACAGCGATGAGAGCCGCTACGGCCTCGATGATCGCCCCTCCCGTAATGTTCCGCCGCGTCAGCCGCAAGATGGCGGCAACTCGGGCGGGGATCTGGACGACGAGGTCCCGTTCTAAGGCCCAGCCTGAAGCGTAGGGGCACCCAACACGCGTGCCCCACCAACAAAGCAGAAAGGGCTACGGGACGTCGCTTTTCGCATCAAGGGAAGGCTGCGCCCGACGCTAGCGCGTCGCCCTTGACCCGAAAACCGACGCCCCGTTGCGCGGGAGGCAATCAAGAGGAGATTGTCGATGACCTACGATCTGTTTTCCAGAAAAAATCCGACTTTCCGCACACCGGTTCGCTGGTCCTGCACGTCCGAAAGCGTCACCTGCCGCCGTTGCCATCACGAATGGGATGACGGTGATCCGGCCTATCGCTTCGCCTGTCCCGACTGCAACGCCACGCCCGCAAATCCCTGCCAGCGCAGCGCGGGCGGCAATGAACGCGTCTGCCCCGGCCGCGATCGCGTAGCCCAGGCCGCAAAGCTCCTCGGCCCCTGTGAAGGGCTGAGCTGGGACGGTCGCCACGACAAGCCGCTGCCACTGAGAGCCAGCCGCACCGACCCTGCATGGCAGCTGGTCCGTACCGGATCGCCTGCAACACGCGTCTTCAGTGACCGCTATCCCGTCTGAGGCCTGCCATGAAACACCATTTCGATCGCGCACGCGTCCCGTTTTCAGCACCCTGACCAGAGATCAGTGTCGGGCCGCCCGTCAGGAAGGGGCGGTGGTGGTTCTGGCCGGCGCAGGTACAGGCAAGACCTCGACCCTCGTGGCCGGCGTCTGCGACCGCATCGAGCGGCGAGGCCTGCCGCCCCATCGACTTCTGGCCGTGACCTTTACCAACAAGGCAGCGCGCGAAATGCGCGAGCGTATCGCTCATGCTGTGGGCCATGACAGAACACCCAACTGGGTCGGCACCTTCCATGCCCATGCCTGCCGCATGCTGCGCCGTGATCCGGGTATCGCCAGTCTGCGACCTGGGTTCGACGTTCTGACGAACGATGATTCAATGCGGATCCTGCGACGACTGATGAAGGCAGAGATACGGTCTGACAGTGCAACGAGCGTTGACGATGCCACCGCCGACCTGCTGCGAAAGCGCGCCAGGCGTCTCATTCATCACATCGGTGGCTTCAAGGATCGCCTTGTCCTGTCCGAAGAAGCCTGGGCGCAAAGGCCAGCACGTCCAGCTGCAGAGATGTCGGAGGAGGACTGGATCCTCTGTGAAGCAATCCGCCTCTACCCGCTCTATCAGGAGGCCCTGCGCCGGGCCAATGCGGCCGATTTCGGAGATCTTCTCCTGTATCCGACGCGGACGATGATGAGCGACGAGCCCTATCGGCGCGAATGGGCGAGCCGCTTTGACGCGATCATGGTCGACGAATTCCAGGATGTGAACCTTGCCCAGTATCGCTGGCTACGGTTGCTGTCTCAGGACCACGGCGAGTTCTTCGGAGTCGGCGACGATGCGCAGAGCATCTACGGCTGGCGGGGCGCCGATATCGGCTATATTCGCAATTTCCTGTCAGCCTTTCCCGGCGGCCGGATGATTGCGCTGGAGCGCAACTTCCGCAGCACCGGCGTCATTCTCGAAGCGGCTAATGCCATTATCGCCCTTGATCCCGATCGTCTGCCCAAGACCCTCTATACCGAAGCCGGAGCGGGGCAGCCGATCGAGATCCTCGCCTGCAAGGACGGCGCCATTGAGGCGCTGCGTCTCGCCCGCGAAATCGGGCGCCGGGCGGCAGAGGGTGTGGCATGGCACGATATGGCTGTGCTCTACCGATTCAACTTCCTGTCCCGCGTGATCGAGGAGCAGCTGCTCGCACAGCGTATTCCCTATGTCCTGGTCGGTGACACGGGGTTCTGGCAGCGTGGCGCGGTACGCGACGCTCTGGCCTATCTCCGGCTGATGGAAAGCGCGGAATCGGGGCAGTCGGACGAGGCCTTCCGGCGCGTGGTCAATCTGCCCAAGCGGGGTATTGGCGCAAAAACACTCGCGCGCATCGAGCGGGCCGCCGAAGAGCAGGGCGTCTCTCTTTTTGTCGCGGCCGAACAGATGCAAGGGGAGGGCAGCGCCATGACCCGGTTGCACATTTTTCTGGCGACGATCCGCGCCGTGGCCTTGGGTGACGATCTTACGCTGGGCGAGCGGATCGAGCTGCTTCTGCAGCGCGTGGGATACACCGACATGCTGCGCCAGCTTGGCGAAGAGGGTCTCGACCCTTTGCAGAACCTCCATGAACTGATCTTGATCGCCGGTAACTTTGCGACCAGTGAAGCCCTGTTCGATCACGCCGCGCTCGGCGCGGGCGCTCCCGGGGACGGGCTGGACGGCCGGGTGCGGCTCATGACCATTCACGGCGCCAAAGGACTGGAATTTCGCCATGTCTTCCTTGTCGGCTGGGAGAACACACTATTCCCGCAAGCCAGCGAAGGGACTGACGCGAATGAGGAACGTCGTCTGGCTTATGTTGCGCTGACGCGCGCGCGCGAGCGCGTCACCATCAGCTGGGCCGTCAAACGCGGCAATCGCTGGAACGAGGCCTCCAGTTTTATAGACGAAATCCCCACGCCCTGCAGGATCGAGGGCTCGTTGCGCCAGGCAGGCGGAAACGGTGAGCCGCGGTCATGACGATCAACGAAAACGATCCTTCGATGCTTCTGCAGACCCACCGTCATGAAAAGGCGGTGCGCTCGACCCGGTCGGGTTGGGCCCATGACTGCGCACTATGTGGCGCAGGGGCCTGCTTTGGCTTCACCGACAGACGCGGCGTCACGAGATGGACCTGTCCTGACCACCGCGATAGGGGGCGGGTCGAGTTGACCCGCTAGCGGACTTACCCACAGATTCCGGGGATGAAGCTGTGGATAGTCTCGATACGTTCCAGCACAATCATGCACCAAAGCCCAAAAAATCGATCCGACCTCAAATTTCATGCATGCTCTCTGGATCGCAAGCTGTCTTCCTGAACCTGGAACACTGCATGCATCTCGATCACGGCGATCGAGTGCTGCGTGACGTGCGTTCAAGGGAGCCAACATGAGGCATCGTGCCGTTCATCAGTCCAGACGCGTCCTGCCGCGCCTGAAAGCAAAAGCCTTCGACCATCCCTCGCTGCATGAAGTGGCGCTCGGGGCGCTCATGCAGCTGGTGGCGATCGAGGGCGAGCCGGAGGCATTTGCCTGCCTTGATACCTACCGTGCGCACCGGGCGGTTCACCAGGACATCGAGACCAGTGCCATGGCGTTTCTCAGAAGGTACGGATCGCTGCTGGTGGTTGCCCTACACGGAGCAGACGGGCTCGCTGTTCTGCGCGCCAGGGCGAAAGCCCTTGGCGGATCGAAATCCTTTACTCGCAACCCTGTGGCTCAGGGGGTTGTGCAGGCGGCACTCTCTCAGGCTTGGAATGGTCTTGCAGGATGGCAGGCCTGACATGACACGCAAAGCACCGCCGCATGCCGCAGATCACTGGCAAGGTCTCGCCAAAGCGCATGGACGCACACCCGATCGATGCACCGTTACTTATTCCCGGCACTTCACACGAAATAGCGACGTCATGAAGGCCAGGCATGAGCAGATCTCGCGGAGATCACGTGGGGATTGTATTCCAATGACAGGGCGCGACACGCTGGTGGCCGGGTTTGGGCTGACGCTTGCCCTCCTCAGCGCCGGAGTGGACGGGTATCTGACTGCCGATCAATTCGGGGATGTCTGGCCCTGGCTGTGTTCACATCTGCCTCACCTATTTCATACCGGGCTTCTAGGCGGGTTGGCTGCCCAATGGCCTCGGCCACGCCTGTCCGCTAGCGCATGGCAGTGGCTTGGCATCGGTCTGGCTCTGACGGTGATCGGCAAGGCTGCGCTTCTCCCTATCCTGCGCCGTGCATCGCGGATGGGGCGACGCGCTGTGACCGGCGTGAAGCTGATGCTTGCTCTGGCAGCGATCGCAGGTGGCATTGCAAGTCTGTGTTCCTGAGGCGTCTCCTTCGACCAGGAGCGCCCCTTCAGACAGACGCTCATGTTCCGCAGGGCGTGCGAAATAAACTGAGCTATTCTCAGGAACGGCAGCTCGGCATGGGCGCGCGTTGCGCGGCCTACGGCTGCGGCGTCACACGCCGCACCCACGCGGTGATCGTATTGTGCAGTGTACTTCTGCTTGCTCATGAATAGATGAAGTAGTTATGTTATTACCGTAAATAACGACCTCTCGAACCAAGTAGGAATACGCTTTTTTACTATGCGGTCAGTACATGGATTACCAAGTAGACATGCAGTATTATCTATTCTATTTCTTATGAAAGGCCGATATAACTTTACTTGTGGACAGGCAATAACGCCCCACACAAAAAGCGCCCCGGAAGGTGCTGTAACACCACTCCGGGACTTCGCCAGAATGAAAGAATGGTTTCATGTCAGACGCAGCCAACACCATCGCCCAGAAGCCCGCCGCCCGCAAGGCCGCTTCGCGTAAGGCCTCCAACGCCCGCGCAAATCGTTTCAGTGAAGCGGAGGCCCGAGTGAAGGCGAATTACGCCCCTACGCTGGAGGCTGCACTGCTGTTGGTTCCTGACGAGGACCGTATTGCTCGTATCGTTTCGCATTTCGGGATTGAAGCAGGGGATGCAGACGAATTGACCGGCCTTGGCTCTAACGTCATTCGTGACCTTTATGAAACGCTGGCCCCGATCCTGTCCTATCAGGATCGTGACGGCATCAATTACGGACCGCTTAAACTTCACCTTGATCGTATTGTAGACGGGTTTGTGCGTTCGGCGTGCGGAGCCGCCAACTTTTACGAAGGCAAGCGTCTTGCCGCTAAGGATGCGAAGGACGCTTTCTCGAACGAGTATCGCGACGAGGACCGCATGGGCATTGATGGGGGGCAGAATCGCGTTGATCGCATGGTCCGCATCGCCGCAGAGAATGGCGTGAAGGCATGGGCGATCACCTGTCAGGCGAGCGGCGCTTGCGCCGCATACAAGGAACTGATGGGCGAGGACTGGAAGCCCTATGTGGCCAACAACCGCCGGAGCGTATCAGAGCAAGCCGCAGCGGCTCAGGCTGACGCCCTCGGCATCTAATTCTTCCTGCCGGACCCGAAAGGGTCCGGTTTCTGTCCCCTCACAAGGAAATGCGCCCGATCATGCAACTCCCCTTGTTTAAAGCCCTCAAGACCATCAATATAGAAGATGAGCAGGCGACCGAGATTGTCGACTCAATAGAGGATTATATCGCCATGAAGATGAAAGAGGCTACGGCCCCGCTCGCCGCCGATATCAAAGGTCTCGACGCCAAGCTGGGCGCGCTCGATACAAAGATTGGCGCGCTGCAATGGACAATCGGCATCATCGGCGCGGTGATCGCGATTGCAACCGCCTTTTCCGGCGTGGCACGTTTCATCACGCACTAGACCGGCGTAACCTTCGGGCAAAATCGGGGCGGCTCTCACGAGCCGCCTTTTTTGTTGCCCGCTATCCGGCCCAAAGCACACAGCGTCACCTGTGCGCAAAAATGGACACAAATCACGCATCGGGGCGTTCGTCGCCTCGCGGGGCCGCGTTGCCCCCACTTGCCACATATCCACAGCGCACGCGCTCTCGACTCTTGACGGTCGAGCGCGTGCGCTGTGGATATGCTCCGGCGTCCCTTGCGGGACGCCTGCGGCCCTTCGGGCTGGAAAGCAGGGACAACGCTCGCATCGAGACCATCAATCAGCGCTTATCGGCGCTTTGTGTGGCCGGCTGGTCCTGTTTATGGACCTGTGACGAATCAAGCTGACACCACAGAACGTTGCTCTTTGGATCGGCCACCATATTTTCGAGGCACTGGCCGCCTACCATTGCCTGATACCCGATATGCCTGTGCTCCCACCAGGCGCCCGCTCCCATCAGGCTAACGATCGTAATCACCGCCGCAATGAAGCCCGTCACCGCCCAGCGGATCGTGGTCGGTCGCGTGATGTCCAGCATCGCCCCTTCCAGCTCTCCCTTCCACATACCGAGGAAAGCTCCCTTCAGGGACGCAAGGGCCTCGTTGACGATCGCGCCAACCATCACGTTTGCCTGCTCCGTGCTGAACTGCTCAGTCCGGACACGAACAGACTCAGCGATCGCTATGGCCTTGTTTCGCTCGGTTTCTATGATCTTCAGGTCGGCCGCAGCCCTGTCTCTCGCTCCGGCCGACGCATCCAGAATAGCAGTAACGGCCGCTTTCGCCTCAACAGTCAGAGTGTCGTAAGCCTCCCTGACCCGGACCGTTGCAAGGTGGTTCTCCCAAAGAACTGACCATAGCGGATCCTCAGGAGTGAGTCCGGCACGCGTTAGCGCGCGCCGGTAGGTTTCATGAATATCGCTTGGGGCCGTAGTCATGGGAGATACTCCGCGGCACCCACGGCGGCGATGCTGCGCTCGAAGTCGTCGGCCCATTTGCGGACGATGAAATCATCCAGGGGACTCACCTTGTAAGAGCCGTCCGCGTTGCGGATCGACTGAAGCAAAGGGAAGACTTCGAGATCACGGGTTTCCAGCGCCTGAGCGTTCGACAGGCGTGGGATCGTGACGATCTTGCCGCCAGCAGCCTTGAGGCTACGCGCACGAGGATCGTTGTCAGAAAATTCCCGGAAGAAGGATTGTGCATCGACGTCAGGAGTGGCGATACCTTCGTTCAGGAACAGGACGACATCGCTTGGAATGGCCTGCTCATTCTCGAGAAGGCTGAACACATGCTGAAGATCGAGCTGGTTCGGTCCGGCGAAGCACAGATTGGTCAGGCGATACCCGGTTGCCTCCAGAAAGCCCCCCAGATCCATGTCACGCGCCAGTTCCGCAGAGGCCGTTTCACCGGCGCCCAGATCGAAGAACACGGAACGCTGGGCAGCAACCGCGTCGTTCAGCCGTTCGCCGAACCACTTCGTCAGGCCAGGAACGGACACATCCTTCGGACGGGGCGTGCCGCCCTTACCTTCGGGAAACACAGCGTGGAGCTTACCATTGCGGAAATCCCCATCCGCAATATCCAGCAGACGCCCTGCCGCCTGCGCCCTGTGCAACAGATAACGCGAGATGAACGTCTTGCCCGTGCGCCCTCTTGCTGCCGCTTTCAAAAGGCGCAGAACAACCTGCGTGACAATCAGTGTTTTCTTATCGATCGGAGGCTCTGCCCGCATGATCTTGTCTCCATTACGGCAGCGCAGGACGCACTGCCTCACGGCATCAGCACATCGCGTCGCGATCCAGAGAGCGAGCGATAAAAATCACGGGACTGCGTTTTTTTTTCAGCGTCCCCAGAAAAGCGTGATGGTGAGCTCGCGCTGGGTCATCTCCTGCTGGGACTTGCAACGCCCCATGATCTCGTTACGGACATATTTCTCCCATTCCAGCTCTGTCCGGAAATCCAGCTTGCTGCGATAGCCGGGGATATCCGCTCCCTGTTTCCAGGGAGCCTTGGTGGCAGGGCACAGATCGCCCTCCCTGACCCGCAGGGTACCGTTCTCGACCCCGCTCGCGAACTTGCGCACATCATGCCAGTTATCCGAGCCGAGAAAGGCTGGCCAGCGATCGCAGAGCTCAATTGGCGTCATCCTGAACAGGCCAAGCGCGCAGACAACGTGATTGCCCCCAAAGCTTTTCTTCCAGACCGTACCCGGTTCAGGGAGATTGTCGCTCCGCAGGAAGGTGCCCGGTATGGTGGGATCAAGCCAGTCCGGCCTGTCGGGCGCGTCAGAAACCGCATCTGGCGAAACCGAGGTCACATCATCGATGCGCGGTGCCGCAGGCTCCGCTGGTGTAGGATAGCTGGGGGGCGCACAAGCTGCGAGTATCTCTGGAGCGTATTTCGGATGGGTGCTCCTGCGTGAGTTCTCGATCGCGGATGGAGAGAGTGTCTCGGTGCGCGCGAGCCGGATTTCCTCAGCGGTCCTGTAATGTGTCACCGGCGACGGTAAGGGCTCGCGCACCATGACCTGCGCCGCTTTCGCTGCCGCCGCTCTCTCCGCTTTCCGACGCAGTTTTTCGGCCTCGGCCTGTTCGACGGCCTGAGCATGACGCGCGCGCAAAGCAGCGATCGCCCGCCTGACACGATACCAGGTGAGTCTCGCACACCCTACCGACGGTACCTCTCCCTGTATGTTCGTCAGCCCGTTCTCGGCGAACCAGGGGCACAGAGCCCTCCAGTCCATCGTGTCACCGCACGCCTCCTGTTTCGCAATGATCGCGTCGTGATGCTCTTTCAGGAAGTGGAACAGCCGGGAGTGTTTCTGGCCGTGACCGACCAGATCGAGCATGCCTGAAATATCGGCGACAGCGGCGCTCATGATGTTCCCCCTATGTTGTCCCGCCTACCACGGCCTCGGCCAAAGCGCAACAGTTCCGCGTCGGAACCGCGTCGACTACGGATCAACACCGTCTCACCAGCGTATCACCTTTTGGGTGGGAAGGGGTCTAACACACAAATGCAGACTTTCAGTCTGCGTAGATTGTCGAAATCAGGACCACAGACATGGACGCGTCGGCGAGGCGTGTAGAAAGGACCAAGCGCCTCATATGAAGCGGTTCCCTGACGGAGAACTTCTGGCAGTGTTGGGCCTCTGCTGGCTTGCTCTGGATTGGGATGGTAAGGTCTGGCTCATGACCATACCTGACGATTTCTGGCACTGCCTCGATGCGCTGGGGATAGTTTGTGAAGCCTACCGATCGGGCACCGGCCATGATGCCGTTCTTGTCGGTGGGGCCGCGACCGTCATCTATACTGCCGGCGCGTTCTCATCTGGCGATTTCGATTTTGTGGTGATCAACGATCAAGCCTTCGACCAGGCCATGATCGCATCTGGGTTCAGGAGAGAAGACAGATGCGGAAAGCTGCGTGTCGGATACTACCATCCCGATCATCCACGCTACGGCGTTCAGGCAGTGGGGAGCGCACTGTTTGACGGACGAGCCGACAGAAAGAGGCTGTTCGCCCTGCAACTACGTGAGGGACCAATTGTCAAACTACCTCGTATTGAAGACATGATCGCCGACCGTCTGGCGCAGTTTGCGGTAGCTTCGCCCTCGGACGATTCCCGGCTCCGCCAGGCGACGGTACTTTTTCGTTTGGCCGAAAAGCTCGATATGGGATATCTGCGTTTGAGATGCAGTGAAGAAGGTGGCGACTTCACGCTTTTGGAGAGACTGTGAGATGTCACGTGTCAATCGACCCGTTCGATGGGACCAGATGCAAAAGCGAATACAGGCACGCAAGGCAGCTCTGGGTATCACGGATAGTGCCGAGAGCGTGGAGGCACTGCGTAACAAGGGGGGCAACCGGACGGCTGGTAAGCGTGAGCTTCTTCGCCGTGTGACCCAGAGATCGATCGATGCCGGTCTCGAGCCAGTAGCGGCCTATTTCTAACTTTAAGTTTTTGAGACGGGCAGCGTTTGATCTGTCGCTGACATAGACGGGCAGACGTTCGCTACATTTGCTTTTTGACTGTCGGCTGGGAAGGCTTTGAGCATCAAATGAGTGCCTGTGTCATTTTAGGCCTCGAATTTGTTGTGGCAAGCTGTAGAATCTCACCTGTTTTCAGGCCTTGAAGCCAAGGCGGCTCGGCCAGCAAGGGGTGAGAGTATCATGGCCGAGAGCCAAATCGAGTGGACCGACGCGACTTGGAACCCTGTTGCTGGTTGTTCTGTCATGTCGAGCGGATGCACAAACTGCTATGCTATGCAGATGGCGCGTAGGCTCGAGGCCATGCAGGTCGAGAAATATAAGGGCTTGACACGCCTTTCTGCTCAACGTGCGGTTTGGAACGGTAAGGTCCGTCAGGACTGGAACAGCCTCTCGATCCCTCTATCATGGAGGCGACCGCGCAAAATCTTCGTAAATTCGATGAGCGACCTTTTCCATGAAAGCGTGCAGACAGACTTCATCAAGGCCGTATGGGACGTGATGGCCAGAACCCCGCATCATCGATATCAGATATTGACGAAGCGACCGGAGCGAATGGCTGAGGTTGTGCCGGGCATTGTCCAAGAGCCACTAGAGAACGTCTGGCTTGGTACCAGTATCGAATGTGCTGAAGTTGCCCATCGCCTCGAGCACCTCCGTCACATTCCTGCGGCTATACGATTCATATCATTCGAACCTCTCATAGCCCCTGTTGGCCAACTGGATTTGTCCAATATTCACTGGGCGATTGTGGGCGGAGAAAGCGGGCGGAACGCGCGGCCTATCAGGGAAGACTGGATTGATGAGATCCATGATCTTTGCCGCATCCATGGCACGGCATTTTTCTTCAAGCAGTGGGGCACCTGGGGCAAGGATAACAAGAAACGGTCCAAGAAGGCGAATGGAAGAGAGTATCGGGGAAAGACCTGGGACGAGATGCCTACGTCTGCGCCCGTAGGCGTCCTCTAGCCAGAAGGGTCGAGTATCGGATGGTCGCAAAAAAAGATAAATATCCGTGGAGTAATGGCGCTCCTATCGACGACCACACAAGAACGAAACACAACATCCTCCGTCAGTATCTCGCATGTTACTTCGATGTTCGCCTGGCCAACCCACAAATCCGGGAGTTCAAATTCGCGATCATTGACGGATTTAGTGGTGGAGGTCGTTACGAAACGGGCGAGCCTGGATCGCCCTTGATTATACTGGAAGAGATCAGGCGGGCTTTTTTTCGCGCGTCAGTAAGACGTCAGGTTAATAATATGCCTGCGGTGAAGCTCACCGGCATTATCATGTTCAACGATGCGTCAAGAGAGGCTATAGGATTCCTCAAAGAACAAATATTGACGTTTGAGAAAGCCCAAGATATTGCTCCGGAAAATCTACGCATAAAAATAATGATGAGCTGCGATACGTTTACAACGTTCTATGCTCGCGTAAGACAAGATCTGTTGAGCCTGAGGATAAGCAACATACTTGTCAATCTGGATCAATGCGGAAATATCCTCGTCCCTGTTCCGATCATAAAAGACATCATGTCGAGCTTCAGATCTGGGGAGGTATTGCTGACATTCCTGATCCAGCCTTTTTTGACATATTTGCCTCATCATGACGACAAACGCCTGCGTCGCATTTTTCAAAGTCTGGGTCTTGACCCTGACAAGGCAGAGGAACTGGCGTGGACGCAGGACGGTGTCTATCTGAGTTACGATGAGCGCGTAGGGCGTGCGGAGATGCTTGTGTACTCTGAGTTCACAGAGTGCGCGACTTATGTCAGCCCCTTTGCTATTTATAATCCCGTTGGTTGGAAATATTGGAGTGTCCATTTTTCCAACATATCTCGTGCGCGAGAAGTATACAATTCGGTATTGCACGAAAATTCTTCCCATCTCGCACACTTCGGGCGTTCCGGGTTGCAGATGTGGTGCTCAGATTTGGCCACTGACGGGGCCTTGTACCTTTTCGATGATCGTGCCCGCGAAAAGAGCCGGATACTCCTCACGGATGATATCCCGAGGGAGGTGGAGCGAATGGGAGGCGCCACAGATATCAGGCAGTTTTTGGAGCAGTCATACCGGAACTCCGTTGCCCATCGTGAAGATCTGCTGGAATCGGCGTCGGGTAATCCAGATCTACAAATTATGACAAGGAACGGTAACCCACGGCGAAGCATCAAAAACATACGCTTCGATGACAAATTGGTACTTAGGCCACAACGATCCTTCTATCTGCCAACAAAATAATCAGGCGAAGGAATCTGTTTCAGACTGGGAGCATGTTCGGTAAGCATCTGTCCATATTCGGGATGAGATGATTTGCCCCTGCCACCATCTGACTTGATACGACTATGGAAGACGGAAGTCGCTGAGAGGCGGGGAGGATCTTCGGGCGGGATAAAGCCGGAGAGTTCATGGTCGTGGGGGGATTATGATTGCGTTGGGTAAGGAATTCTCTTACTTTAAGGCTCATGATAACGAGTAAAATCTCTACGAAGGCTCAGACCACGATCCCTCAGTCGGTAAGGGTCGCGCTCGGTCTGCAGGCTGGAGACACTGTTGGGTACGCGATAGAGAATGATCGGGTTATTCTGACGCGGATCTCTGCGAGAAAGGAGGGAGATGATCCCTTCGTCACATTCTCCGAGTGGGATAGCCCTGAGGATGAGACGGCGTATCGTGACCTTTGACGTGTGGGACGTCGTTGCGGTCCCGTTCCCCTATACAAACCGATCGGTCCAACAGCGACGACCGGCCCTCGTCGTCGGACGACACAGCCATGAAGGCGGACCGCCCTTATTATGGGTGCTGATGATCACTTCTGCATCGCATCGAACGTGGCATGGAGATGTCGTCATCAGCGACCCGGATGGCGTTTGCCTTCCAGCGCCATCCATGGTGCGAACCGCGAAGATTGCGACAATCGAGGCTCGGGATGCGGAGAAACTCTCTTCCTTACCACCAGAAAACCGATCCGACGTCGCAGGTTACCTGAGGGCGACCTTTGCAGATCTCGCGCATAAAGAAGGCGACCAGTGAGTAGGGCCGCGCCTCACCTGCAAGTCAGTGAACTCGAGGTGATCGTGGCGGTCGCAGAGGGAGAAAGCGTTCACCTAAGAGCGCCGTTCCATCCTGACCTGGCATACCGGGCGCGGGGATATAGGGGAGGTTGGATCCCGGACAGGAATGCGTGGAGCTTCGAGCGGGCATACGAGCATAATGTGCGTGGGATATGCATGTCCATCTGGGGGGTGGATGGGTATCCGGAGCGGTTCGAGGATCTGTGCGATCTTGAGATCATCGTATCCGCGCGCGAGACGCCGACCGAACCCTTCTATCGCTTCAATAGCGATCTCTATCTGGGTGGGCGCCATATCGCAGGGGTACTCAGAAAGCCCAGTATCGTGCGCCCCGGGAAACAGGTGAGTTATCGCAAAGGCGGCCCGGTCTTTCACAGGGAAGGCTGCGGCTGGTGGTTACAGGTTCCAGGAGGAGCAGAGTTTGTGATCCATCAGGTGCCGCGCATGGCCATACCCTATTTCGAGCTTTGCCTTGAAGGCCATGGCGTCTTGCGCGTGCTGAGCCCGTCCGATGAGCGATGCCGTAAAGAATAAATGTTCACACTCACGCATGGTCCACACTGCATCGGAGCAGAATATACTCAGATCTTCGATAGGGAATGACCCGATATATTCCCGCCGTACTCTCGTCGGTATATGCATTCCCATCGGCCGACCATTGCCAGAGACGTCCGGTGAGCATCACGTAACCCAGGATCCTGTCTGACCTGGAGTTGCGCACCATATACCTCCGGACAGGCGGCAACCGTCTTGCTCGCTCGCGTAACCGGATCAGGGATTTCTCTGGCGTCCGATCATCCATCATCGCGCCGAACGGCCTTTTCAATGTCTAGGGGATGTCCGGCGAGATAGGCCTGCTGATGGATCGTGGCTCGAACAGGTCTGATCGCATGCGACGATCCGATTTCCGCAAGATCGATAAACGGACATGACCTTTGTCCCTTCACCATGTCTGTAAGCGGCGTCATGGCCGTCCGGCACGGTGTGCAGGTCTTTCGCAACCTGAGTGGATGGCAATTATGCGACCGCTGAGGAAAATGGTGGCGTTTTATGCCGTCTTTCGCTTTTTCGACTTTGCCGCCGGGAGTGCCTTTGGTTCTTCGGGCGGATTGAGCGCGTCCTTGACCGACTTGCCCGGTGCGAACCGCATGCCGCGCGAAGGCGGGATATCGATCGTCTCCCCTGTTGCGGGGTTCCGACCCTGGCGCGCCGCATTGTGTTTCAGCGCGAATTTCCCAAAGCCAACCAGAGCGACGTCTTCATCGGCCGCCACGGTCTTTACGATGGTGCCGAAACTCGCCTGTATGACGCGTTTGACATCCTGCATAGGCAGTCCGGTTTCCTGACTGACCTGAGTGACGAGATCATGCAGATTCATGGTCCAACTCCCTGAGTAAGATACAACGCTAATGCGGCCCCTGCACCGAGCGCAATCGTGTCCCGTCAAGACAACGCCCTTTTTCTCAGGGCTGAGCAAAAAAACCTGCTCGAACTCTGGATGGATCAATCGAAGACTGGCCTGACCATGAACTGGAAAGGCCCTCATCATGTCCCCCTCAGACTCAACACTGTCTGCGATCGGTATCAAGGTCGAAACCATCCGCCTGGAGCAGGAACTCCTCATTCAGACGGTTTTCGCGCAGGGCAGGCTTTTGTCCCAGATCCACGCCGCCCTCCATCCCGAAGAACCGCCCAAGGGTGAGACGGCGACGGCCCTTCTCAAGGAGCTGATCGAGGCGGTGAAGAGCATGCATGATGATATTCGTCGCCTGCCCGGCTTCGATCCGGCATCGCATAAGGCTGGGCACGGGGCATGATCACCTACAGCAAGATCTCTGCGAAAGGGCAGGGCGCCCTTATCGTCGATTATATGAAGGAGGGCAGGGCGCAGGCGGATAAAGACGTCCGGGTCGAGGAGGATCCGTCAGCCGATCGTGGTGGAAGGGTGGTCTCCTATTATACGGGGCGCGACGGACGGGGCGCCTGGATGGCCAGCATGGGATCGCTGATAGCCGAACATCTCGGGGTCGATACCAGCGCGCCGCCGACGGATGCAGCCCTGGCACGCCTGTATGAGGCAAAGCGCGCGGACACAGGAGAAGCCTGGGCCGGACAGGGCAAGAAACGCGACCTCTCGGCCTGGGACTTCACGGCAAGCCCTGACAAGAGTGTCTCCCTCGCTGCCGAGCTTTGCGGAACCGCGCTGGAGCGCGCAGCAATCTGGCATGCCATTCATCTGGCCGGCGAAGAGACCATGCGCATGATCATGGACCACGTCGGTGTCGCGCGTCGCGGGGACGGCAAAACCGCCCATGCCGAGGAAGGTGAGACCGCCTACGTTTTCTATCGCCACCACACGGCGCGACCGACGCTCGAAATCCAGGATGGACCGGACGGCGCAACTGCCGTCATCGAGGTGCCGGTAGCAGGCGATCCGCAATCCCATATCCACTACCATCTGTTCAACGCGGTCGCGACGCAAAGCGGTCATCTTGGATCGCTGGACAGTGCTCGGATCACGAAGACGACCTCTTTTCTCTTTGGTGCCTACTTCCAGGCGATCCTCGCAGAACGCCTGCGAGAGCTCGGTATCGAGGTCCAGGTGGATGAGACGCATCGCGCGATCCGCGTTAACGCAGTGCCCGAACACGCGCGTGATTTCTTCTCCAAGCGGCACAAGGACACGCAAATACAAGCTGCAGCAGCAGCAGGCGCTCGCGGTCGCCACGCTTCTCGCGCATTCCGCCGAGGACCGTCTGAAATCCCCCAGCACCCTGCCGGCACCGCCGGCACAATAGGAGACAGTCCTGTGTCCGAGACCAATTCCAATTCCAGCTCAGTTCCTGGCTCGCAACCCGACAGCCTGATCGATTTCCTCCAGCATCTGAAGGCAGTCAACGACGCGCTGCCGCCGGGACAGCGCGCTTTGTCCGACGATCTCAATCGTCTGATCGAAGCAAGCCGTGCGCCTGATGCGGCCAAAGACGAAGCCTTTCGTACCCAGGCGCTCTGGCTGATCGGCGACTGGAACCGCAATCATCCCTCAGCGCCCCTCGCTTACGTGCCTCTCGATTTGCGTATGGAAACAGAGCGGCGGCGTGGCACCTATCCCGGGTTGGCCAACGAGGACATGAAGGCTTTGCTGCGCCAGGCCGATCTTCTGGACGATCGGAGCCTTGCAAGCCGTGTGCGCAGCCAGGCCGTGACAATGGCAGGCCTCACCCCGGACGAACAGAACGCGGCACGCGCCTACAAGGCGATCGGCGCCCTTGAGGCGCGCCTTGAGGACTTCCTTCAGGGGCGTGGGGTGGCCGCGCAGACGCGACAGGAAGAGCCGCGTCCTGTCACGCCAGCCGTGCAGGAGCCCGCTTCCGGGCCGGAGGTGACGACAGCGCCTGTTGCAGCCCAGGAACCGTCAGGTCCTTCGGTCGCGCAAGACCCCGTGATCCGCGACGAACCGGCCAGCGCGCCTGAGGTCGCACCAGAGCCGAAAGCGGAGCAGAGTGCAGGCACACCGGCCCAGGATGTTGACGGCCCCGACGTTGCGCCAGCATCCGGGCCCCAGCCCCAGCCAGCCGCTCCTACTTTCGAAAACAGAGTCCCTGCTCAGGACGAGATCCCGCCCGGGTTCGACGAGGAGTACAGGGCCAGTCTGGAGGCCGAAACCAGGGCGAACCGGGAAGCGGACCGCGCGCAGTCGGCCCGCGAGCCAGCCGCAACGCCACAGGAGGACGAGCAGCGTCGGCGCGACGATGTCGCGCATGCGAAGGAGGCGGAGGACCGCGTTCCTGAGGAGAGGAATTATCCCAGCGCAGCGGGGAATGAACAGAAGCCCGGCGGCACTGTCAAAAAGGATCTCCCCACGGATGTGCCGCCCACTCCAGAAACCCCGGTACCCCCTGAGGAACCGACGCCGCCCACGCCCGGAACCGCGCCCCATGTAGCGCCGGCATCTCAACCAGAAGCTACAGCGGCAGAAGCCGAGCGCCCGCGCATCGGGCTGCCATTTCCCAATTTCGGCTTCAAGCTTGGCAAGCCCCTTTCGGAGCGGGTGAAGGAGGCGGGCAAGGTCAAGGAAGCCGAAAAGGCGCTCAACCTTGCCCTGCGTCAGTGCCATGTGGCGAGTGACGGGCTGTCGGAAAGCGTCAGTGCGCTGAGCAACCGCTTGCGTCCCATCAATGACGAGATCAACGCCTTTGGATCAGAAAATAATATGAGCCGCGTCGCCGTCATCGCCGAGATGAAAAAGGACGGCAAGGCCGCCCATCTGCGCACCAAGCTCGACGAGGCGATCGCCGCCGATCCGGAACTGGCCGCCCAGTACGGCAAGGTCCAGGCGGCCGTGAAGAATTGGGAGGTCCAGCGCAAGGCTGTCCAGCAGGTCGCGATCTCCCAGGGCAAGACACTCGATGACGATGCGCTCATGCATATCAACGAAAAGGACAAGAAGCTCGCAGGCCGCATGCAATCCCAGCCCGGCCAGCAGGAGGGCAAGAGCCTGTTCGAGGAAATTCCCGAGCAGATCCGCAAGCTGTTCGAAAAGGTCAAGGAGGCCATCCAGCGCGTCTTCAACCGGCAACAGGCGCAAAGCCAGGAGAGCGGCATGTCACGCGAAGTCTGATGCGAAAGGGGAAAAGCGCCATGATCGGCCCGATCATTGTCATGATGCTGCTCGCTCTGGGGGTTGCTCCTGCCCTGGCGCAGGACAGCACCGCCGCCACGGCTGCCACGCCCACCTGGAGCTATGACACCAGTGATGACTGGACGATCTGGGCCCTTCATACCCTTTTCCCGATCGGTGCTGGCGCCAGTACGGTCACGGGCACGATGTTTCAGATCATCAATGTCCTCGTGGCCGGCCTGGGCAGCATCTATGCGCTCTATGTCCTGATGCTCAAGGGTCATGAAGTCAGCGAGACGGGCGAGATCCTGGCGAATAAGTTCAACGGCTGGGTCGTGCCACGCTATGTGCTTGCGAGTGCCCTGCTGATACCGGCGCCTGGCCTGAACGGACTAAGCCCCGGTCAGGCCGTTTTCGTCGACGGTATCGGGATCGGCTCGATAAACGCGGCCCGGATGCTCAACAACGCCATTATCGATGCGATCGGCCCACGCGCCCTCCCAATCGCCGATCCGATCGTCCCCAATACGCGCACCGTCGTGCAGGGCGTCATCGCCAACGAGATGTGCCGAGGGCTGATCAACGCCTTTACCAACAACAATCAGTCCGTTCCGGAGCCTGTCTACAAAAGCGATTCATATGGCATCAAGCTCGATTATGGCCTGCCCGATGTCTGCGGCTCAGTGTTTGTCTCTCATGCGAATGCGAGCTCACAGGGAACATTCCTCAGCTTTCCCGATATCTCGAATGACCAGATCGCAGCGTTCAAGACGTTGGTCACAAATGTCCGCGCAAAAGTCGGGCCGATTGCCCAGGCCATGTACACCACCCATAGCGCAGCGCCTCTGACCGGCCCTAACGCCATCCTGATGGACGAGGCCAACACCTATAACAACGCCCTGGTCAACGCCTCGGTGACAGCGATCGCGGCAATGCGCAATACCGCCAATGGCGGCCGCGAGGATCCCGGGATCGCCGAGATGCATCGTCTCGGCTGGTCGGGCGCGGCGGCCTATTATCTCGAAATTGCGCGGCTCAATTCACAAGTCCTTGGCGCGTCGTCGATCACACCGACTGTCACGGCTCCCAGTTACTACATGCTCGGCGGCTATCTCGCCGAGGATCTCAAACCGTATATTGAAGCGCTCGAAACCTATCAGGCCGAGCAGGATGCGTCTCTTACGCTGCTCGATACGTCCAAGGTGCCCGGTCAGGCGCCAGAGCTGGAAGCGGGAGCTGATCAGGATGCGCCGTCAGCGCTGTCGTCACCCTTCGACTGGGCGCTGCGCAAGCTGCATATTAATGAGTATTTTACAACGACCGTCATGTCGCTGGTAGCAGCTCCGGCGGCAGGGGCAGGCTGGACCGATCCTACCGCGTCCATAATCCATATGGGCCATTTCCTGATCCATTCGTCCTTCGCCACGATGGGCCTCCTGGCGCTGTCAGAAAGCGACGCCGTTCATCAGAGCGGTGCCAAGAAGCTGTTCAACGTGGCCAAGAACGCTGTCACGGGCAATGAAGTCGGCGCTGCCCTGTCAGCCCTGAATTTCGTTGGGGGAGGGCTCCTGTCCCATCTGGCGCCCGCCATCATGAGCGCGCTTCTGGCGCTCCTGATCCCGGGGCTGATCCTCGCCTATCTCCTGCCGATGATGCCCTTCATGTATTTCTTTGCCGGTGTCATGGGGTGGTTCATCATCCTGATCGAAGCCGTCATCGCCCTGCCGATCGGAGCGATCGCGCATCTCGTTCTCGGCGGCGAGGGACTGCACGGCAAGGGGATACGGGTTTACGAAATGGCCTTTCATATTCTGCTGCGGCCGATCCTGATGCTGGCAGGACTGATGATGAGCTACACCCTGTTTTCCCTCGGAAGCTGGTTCCTGATGAAGGGCATGGCGATCTGTGCGGGCTTCGTCCTCGCCAACGGCTATCTGCTCGATAATCTCCTGGGTGACATCGTCATCATCGCGGTGTTCGTCTCGGGCGAGATGGCGCTTGCCAATCTCTGCTTCCGCCTCATCTCGACCATTCCCCATCACGCAACGGCCATGGCCGGGTTCGCCTCGATCGGACGCGTAGACAGCGATAGATGGGTGAGTGACACGACTGGCAAGCATAGCCAGGGCAAGGCGCTGGAAATTACAGCAGAAAGTGCCCAGAAGGTCGTGGGCGGTCCTCCGAAAGGTCCATCATAATGATAGCAATAGCAGGCAGGATCGACTATCGTCCGATTGCAACGATAACGCCCCACATAGCGTTCGGGTCTGAAGGAGGGAGCCATGAATACAGTCGAATATCAGACGCTCCTGGAAATCAGGAACGCAACGCACAGGGCAGCTCAAACCGGAAAGAACACGGTTCCTGTGGAGCTCTATCGCGAGCAGCAGAAAGAGCTGGCCGGGGCACAGGCCTATATCGCCGCCTTGCAGGGCCAGCTGGCCGACACGAAGGCGCAGCTGAAGACAGCCGAGGATCGCGCAAGGCTCCACAAGCTGCGCGAGGATGTGCAGACCGAGAATCTTGCCAACAGCGAGAAGCATCTCGCGGAGCTCGATGCCTATCACGAACGCAATGCGGCCCGGTTGTCGGCCGAAATCGCCGATCTCAAAAGGCAGCTCGCCGGCAAAGCCTGAATCAGGTCTTTCGGCTCGCGGGTATCTTCATGGCGGCGTTCCTTCTCGCAGGGTGCGCTTCCGGTAACATCCGAGCGGCGCCCCGACGAGGACCAGCGCCTCCTCCTGTCGCCCATGCGCTCTTCGATCCTTACGCCCCCTATGCGAGCGCACCCGTGATCTGGAAGCCGACCGTCGCCCCTCGCATGCAGCTCGGACGACCGCGCGATCCCGTGATCGAGGCCGGGCGGCCGGACTACGAAAACGCGCCGTGGTCGATCAACCAGCAGGGCAAGAAGGCAGGGACGTTCTGAGGACAGAGAAGAGTTGATGGGGACATGCAAGAGAATGCTTCTCTAAGAGTACGTGTTTCTGTACTCTGGAAATGCAGAGCAAGGAGCTGTCATGCCAACCCTTTCATACACCGATTTGAGGCAGAACCTGGCGACCGTATTGGATGACGTCGTCGAAAGCCGCGCACCGGTTACGATCACCCGCCAAAAAGGACGGGGCAACGTCGTCATGCTTTCGGAAGAGGAATTCGCGGGATGGCAGGAAACTGTTCATCTGCTCGCGAGCCCCGCGAATGCCACTCGTCTGATCGGAAGCTTGCAGTCGGCTCTCTGCGGAAACGTCCATGAAAGGGATCTGGTCCCAGCTGCAGCCAACCCTGAGCCGTGAAAGTCTGCTTTACGGAGCAGGGGTGGGAAGACTACCTGTTCTGGACCGACACTGATCGAAACACCCATCGGAAAATCAACGATCTGATCAAGGAAATCAGGCGATCTCCTTTCAAAGGTCTCGGCAAGCCTGAGCCTCTGAAGGGCGCTCTTTCTGGATGTTGGTCACGGCGTATCACTGGCGAGCACCGTCTTGTCTACCTCGTGGTAGGGACTCCCGGCATCGATCAGCAGATGCAGATTATCCAGTGCCGCTACCACTATTGATCGATCACGCCTTGATGTCGGCGCGATCGATCGTAGCCAATCGCTTCTCATTGATCGCGGATGAAATCGCCTGTCGGACCGCGTTCGTCAGGCGCTCTGGCAGCAAACCGTATTCGTAAAGCCCCGGGCTACCGGGGATTGGCCTCATATCCGGCGAAGGCCAGATATCCAGATTGGCTTCATCGAGAATGATCCACGACGTCCTTGCGGGATCGAGACCCAGGTGTTGCTTTACTTTTGGCGGGATTTCAATGGCGGCGGTCTCATCGCCCGGCCGTTGGGTCGTGATCGGCAGGATCATCGCTTTCTGTTTTCCGGAGGCACCGATGATTGCGGCGACGATACAGGCCGGTCGCTCCTTCTCGCCGATCCGCTGCCCTGCACTATGCTGTCGTTTCCATACATACTCGTATCGAAAAACCAATCCCGGACGCGCTACGGGAAGCACCACGCATTAATCGTCCAGCAAATGGTCGAGCGCTGCCTGCGCCGGGTTCGCATAGGGCTCGCCAAGTGCGTCAGCAAATTCGTCCGGAAGATCCTCAATGGCTACGACAACTCTATCACGCCGTCTCAGGCGTTCGAACTCATCGACAGGCATGATGACCAGCCTGTCACGACCATGATAACTCACTGTTACTGGCTCGCGTAAAGCAGCCTCCTGCACACGGGCGACATTGCGCTGAAGATCTAATGAACTGAAGCGCTGCATGGCCCTCTCCCTCAATATACGTAAATTATGTATTTTACCTCCGCAATGGTCAAATAAAAACAGCCGGATCATCACCGGCTACGGTGCCTGTTCGGCTATCAACGATATTGTCGTGGCCATGCCGCGCTACCGGCTTTCAGAAACTGCCAGATTGAGCCTCGCGCGCCGCATCTGAGACGCCAGTTACCCAATGCCTGACGCAGATAGCCTGCCGCAAAAAGCAGGCCGACCAGCAGACTATCCATCACGAGGGCGGCGGAAGGCAGATGCCCCTGAACCAGGGCCGGGGCAAGCAGGGCCGTGATGTAGACAATGCCTATACCGAGAAAGAGCCAGCAATTGCGCCATGAGCTCGCAATCGCTCTTCGCTGCGCGGGATCGGGTGCCTCTGTTCTGAGGCGCACGACGTTGGGCCCCGTTGCGCCGGCCTGCTGATCACCGTTTTCCTGCGTGCCTCTTTTGGCAGCACTCCATACTTCGGCGAGTAGTGCCCAGCCAGACATGATACCCTCGATATTGGCGCTGCGCCTGAGATTGCGTATAGGGCTGGGCAGGGCAATCAGCTTCAGGATCGTGCGCAGCCGGCTCATGGTGCGGCTCGCCCAGCGACATCGAGCAGATCGGCCGGAATGCCATCCACCTTGTGCTCGACACCTGTCGTGTCGCGCCAGGCAAAGGTGGGCGTTCCCTGCAGGTTGATCTGGTGAGCGGTGTTCCTGTTCTCGATGAGTTTCAGAGACGCATATTCGTCATGCGGGAGCCCCGTCAGGAAACGCCCCGTGTCACTCCCGCCCGCGCCGCCCGAACTGGCGGCCGTGTCGAGTATCCTAAGCCAAAGAGGCGGTAGTGCATCCGTTCCGGCTGTCAGGAGCGCCTCGGCGGCAGGCGTGCTCTGTTCGTTGTTTTCATGGTCGTTGACCGCAATGGGGATCAGCGTCAGCCGCAGATGGCCATTATCCACCAGTGGCTTGAGTGTCAGCCAGGCGCGTTGGGAGTATCCGCACAGGGGATCGATCACCATCCATATATGCGGCGCACCCACTCTGCCGATCGAGCCGCCCCAGGCATGGGAAAGTCGGGTCGCCGGACCGGCATTGGTGTCTGACGCACCGGAGGCAGGAGCGCCCACGCGGACGACCGGGATTGTGCCCGCGATCGAATGGATCTGCGAGCGTGTGATGTTCTCACCATCCAGCGTCCACATCACGCCGCCGATAGGCCGCTCGCCGTCCGGCGTGATGTAATAGGTCTGAAAATGGGCACCCTTGCGCGCAAACACGCCCCTCATGCCGTGACAGATCCCTAGATCGAGGAGGGTTCGTCCATCCTGCGACAGGGCCTTGAGTGCCGGTATGGTGGCGATCGCATCGGGCGGAAACGGGCGCAGCGGCAGATCCGGCTGACATGCCGGGTCGGCGATCGCACGCGTTTCCGCCGCTATGATGCTGCGGGCAACGGCGGGTGGTGCGGTGGTAGCGTTCACCGGCTGGATCGCCGGGCATTGCTGGGCGAATGCCGGGGAGGGCAGGGAAAGCAGGCATGGGATCAAGGCGACCCTGGGGATCAGTGCACGCATCGGTTGAGTCCTTGGCAGATATGATATGCCGAGCCTCCGATGCCTCTATCCAGAGAGCGACAGGTAAATTGCGGAAAAAAGAGGCGGAAGCGAAAATAACCGCTCGCTCTCTGGATCGCCCCGCCTGACGATCGCGGAAGGCGGCCAAGCCCGTGGCCTCCTTTTCGGCACGAGGAAACCAGGATGAGCCTACCCTTACAAAAGACGCTGGCCGCGGGATCGGCGCTGGTCGCATTGATGTCAGGCGGCATCGCCCTTACCGATCGGGCGCGCGCAGCGGAGGCGGAGCCTCCTCATGAAGCAACAATGCTTCTGACGCTATTCTATACGACGCCACAGGGACAGGCGACCATCTGCTCGTCATCGCCTGATTTCTCTCCGGGAGACACGCTCGACTGTCGCAGCGCGACAACGCAGCCTGTTCCATTAGGCACTGGCGGTCAGTCCCTTCCTCCGGTCCCGTCGCAGACCGGGCCGGGCCAGCAGGAGCCGGCACGCGTCGATCTCAGTTTCACGCTTGTCCAAATCGGGGATCACGCTCTAACCGGCCGCCTTATCCTCAACGCGACGGTGCCTGCCAGCGACGGAAAGATCACGGGCGAGAAGGCGCCTGCCTCCGGAGATACCATGCAGCGTCTGAGACTTGAGAAGACGCTGACGCTTCCTTATGGCGCAACGCCCATCGGACTGACCGAAGGATCCGGGAAGCTCACAATCACCGTCAACCATCGCCGAGGAGGCCGAAAATGAGGCATTGGCGTGCCCGCTTCCTCAGTGATCATCTTCGCCTTGTCGTGCATAGCCTCGTTTACGGTGGTTGCGTGGCAGCACTGGCCGGCGGCGTCTACGGTTTATGGGTCAGCGTAGAGCAAAGGAAGGAATTCCTGCATGCCAGTATCGTTGGACAGACTATTAGCCGGGGCGACCATCTCAATACGGAGCGTCAGCTCAACGATCTCCGTCAGGCGATCCTGTCGTCATCCCTGTCCGCTGATGAAAAGAAGCGTCTTCTGACCGTATCCTCGTCCGCCAGGCCTTTCGTTTTCCGCTCCATTGCTCCGTATAATGAGGCCCGTCCGAAAGACCTGCCCTTTCTGGTGAACCAGTTCCTGCGGATCAACAAAGAAACGGTTGCAGAAGACAAACGGGGCATGGCTTTGATGGCGGCTGTGACATCCTACACCCCGGAGCAGGTCAGGGCGCCTTGAGGTTCGAGACGCTTCATGGCCAGTATTGGCCTGCCCCACTTCGAGGAGAGAATATGATGGTTCGACAATACCGCCTCGCGGCCCTAATGCTTATCGCCATCACAGGGCTTGCCATACTGCCTCTTGAGACCATGGCGCAGACTGGTCCGGCCGGAGCGCAAAAGGGCTTCACCGACCAGGAGCTCGAGCGCATGTCACAGGAACGCCTGCGTGACATGCCCAAACGCGACTGGGGGCCGCCAGTACCCCAGAGCGCCGTACCGCCTGGTCCAAGGCTGTCGCCTCTGCCCGAGCCCGCAACGTGCCTGAGCACGACGTCCGAGGACGAGCCGATCTTCGCCTCGCCCAATTTCGATGCCAGGCGGATCGGGATCGCGCCAGGACGGATCGCTGCAACGGGACTGCATCGGGGAGCCTTCACAAAGGTGCTCTACACAGGGACAAGAACCGGTTGGGTCGCAACGGCTCATCTTGTGCCGTTTCACGCAACAGGCGGCGGGAGTGCCACCTTATGTTTTGTCTCGGGCGTCGCACCGAATGGCATGATCGCCTATCATGTCGAGTAGAGGCAGGATCGGCCTCGCTCTTGCGATCCTCTGCTGTCCCCATGCCGAGGCCGCGCCCGAGGTAATCCCGACCATCCCCGAGCTGGGCGGTCCCCATATCACCGCCACCGGCGGTACGACTGGTGACGTCGGGGGAGGAAGCGACACGCAGGGCAGTGCGGGAACGGCAAGCACATCGTCGCCCTGGACAGGGAGTATTGCAAATAGCGATGCCATGTCGGCCCTGCAGGCGCAGAGCTATGGCAGTTCCGCAATTGCCGCTGCCGAGAATGCGGGCGTCAATCCTGCCACCCTCGCGGCTTTCGGGGAGGTGGAGAGCCATTACCAGAATGTTGGCAACGCCACTTCGTCCGCCCAGGGCGTATGGCAGATCACCCAGGGCACCTGGGACGACACCGTCAGCAAATACGGCCTGCCTTACACGGATGCGGACCGCGACAATGCTGCAGCGCAAGCGGATGTAGCAAGCCACATCATCGCGAGCTATTCCGCGACCGTGTCCGCGCGTACCGGCGAGCCCGCAACGACATTACAGGCCTATGGCGCCTATATGTTCGGGCCGACGACGGGTGCCAGTATCGCGGCGGAGAAGGATTCCTCGGCGCCACTGAGCAAATATGTCTCCGCCACTGCACTTGCCAATAATGGCATGTCCGGGTGGACTGTCGGGCAATATTACTCGACCATGGCCAGCCGCATGGGCAGTGGCTCATCCTCGCTGGTCTCAAGCGGATAGGGGCGTTGGAGTCTTCCCCATGAGGGCGATGATTCCTCTTTGCTGCCCGCCTGACCATCGGGCGCGGCTGAGTAGCCTCGGTGCAGAAATCGACGCGACCATAAGACGCCTCACGATGCCGTCGGCGTTTCTTACGACAGAGCAGTGGCGTGCCTTCGCACCGTATCTCCCCGCACGGTTTCATCCTGAGCGTCCAGGACCTTATCTGCAGCCACGCCCTGTTCCCTTACCACTATGGGGCTGGAATCTGCGCGCGCTTCTTGAGCGCCGCGACTGGGATCGCATACGACGCGATGCCTACGCGTCATCTGGCCAGTGCTGCCGCATATGCGGGGGTGTCGGCGCCCAGCATCCGGTCGAAGCAGACGAAATCTGGGTCTGCGACGATGTGAAGCGTGTTCATAGTTTGAGCACGGTCTGCGCGATTTGTCCGGCCTGTCATGCCGTGCGTCACTGGGGGCGCACGACCATGCTCGGAGCGCAGAGCATCGCACTTGAACATATGGCTCATGTAAACCGGCTTTCTCTCGCGGCCTGCCAGGCCCTTGTCGATGCCCGCATGGCGGAATGGGTAGAGCGCTCAGCCCTTGAGTGGACGCTCGACATTACCTGGATCGAAAACCGGTACGCCATGTCCCCTCGTCCCGATGCACGCGCGAACGCCGAGGCGGTCCACGCAGCCCTCCTTGCCCGTCACAGCCCACGCTAAGTTGAGGCAACCGGGTTTCTTCAAAAAAATGCCTCTAACGTCATTTTAGGTGCTCGCTCTCTGGGGATTTCCGCGCCCTGCTGGACGCATGCGATGCGCTTTCGACTTTGTCGGGGCGCGTCCTGTCGCAAGCAGGAGACCTCATGAGCCGCCATTCCGATCCCCCGCCCACACGATTCCATCGTGCGACTCCCTTGTCAGGTTCTGGCGAGTCGCGCTCCTATTTCCGGCCCAAATCAGTGGGTTAGGTGAATGTCACACTTTGTCGCAGTCACCGGACATGGGATGCGAAATCTCCGTAAGTGCCTCTCAGAGCGCAGGAACACCTACACCTTTCGTGGCACGGGGTTCCCTTTTCTGTTCCCGACCCATCGGGGCTGCGGTCGCTCTCTGGAGCGTAAGGCCTGTCTGTACCCCGATGCGGCGCCTTTGCCGCATGGCGCGATCTCCCATGCGGAGGGCGCGCCTTCGTGAAGGGAGACAGAAAAATGCCAGCACGCACAACGCTCGACGAACTCTTTCGCAGGGTCGAAGAGACCGTGCAGCGACCCTCCTTGGAGGTGCGCCGCACGATCGAGGCTTTTTTCGAACTGATGCCTGAAGTGCTCGCCGAGACGGACATGCCGGTCCGTATTCGTCATTTCGGTCAGTTCATGCTCAGCGTGCCACGTCGGACCCATTACGGCATCCAGTCCCGCGCCAGGACTCTCAAGCCCGAAATCATTTTCAGAACCACGCCCAATCTCAAGACGCGTCTTGCCGAAGTAAAGCCGACCCCTGACCGGGCAAGCCTGCGACCTGCGACGGCAGATGACGAAGCCAATGAGCAGACAAAACATGACACTGACGATAAAGGATAGCGCGCCATACGGCACGTACGCCATGACCCTGCATCAGCGCCTCGCCAGAGTGCTGATGCATGACACACTGCTGGGTCGTACCTCGCTGCGCCGCCGCTTCGTCGCCAGGTTCCGCGACGACGCGACCGGGCCGGTCGATGCCACCCTGTTCGGTCTGAAAGTCCGGTTTCACCCCCGCGACAATCAGACCGACGCCAAGGGGGCGGTGTGTGGCAAAGCCTATAATGCCACGGAGCTGCGCTGGTTGGCCAAGGCACTGCATCCGGATAATATCTTCCTCGATATCGGCGCGAATATGGGGTTCTTCTCCCTGTTCGCCGCGACGCGTGGGGCGCAGATCGTGGCGATCGAGGCCAATCCCGTCCTGCAGGTGCGGTTCGAGGCGAGTTTTGGGTTCAACGATCTGCCTTGCACTCTTTTGCGCGGGGCAGTGGGGGACACGAACCAGCGGGTGCGCATGGCACCAAGAGACGATGATCTCGGAAGCGGGACGGTCGAAGACTGCGAGGAGGGGCGGATCGTCATGCGGCCGCTTCTGGCCTGGCTTGCCGAAGCCAAAGTCGAGCGGATCGACTGTCTCAAGATCGATATCGAGGGGTACGAGGACCGGGCTCTGATCCCGTTCTTCCGGCACGCTCCCGCGCATCTTCGCCCGCGCTATCTGATGATGGAGCGCGCGACGCATCATGCACGCCGCGAAGCCCTCGAAACCTGTCTGGTGCGTTCCGGTCTGTACCGTCTCAAGCATCAGAGCCGGGCCAACCTGTTCTACGTTCTCAACAGACCGCAACAGGCGGTGCAGGCCGGGCGGGATGGCGAGAGCCAGTGGGTCTGGCAGAGCGCATGACGGCTGATCACTGGACCGGCTCATGTCCGGCATGCCATGCGCCCTTGGCGCATGAAACAATGATGCCTCATTGCATCGAGGAATGGACGATCCTCGGCTGCAGGCAATGCGGGTATCATGCTGTCTCCCCCCTTCCATCGCGTGGGGCGATCGAGGCTCATTATAATGATGATGCCTATCGGCAGGCCGACGATCTCCATTATGCGAAGTCCCGCTCTCGCAAACGGCGCGCCATGCTCCGGGCACTGCGCCTCTGGCCGTGGTTTCGTGGCAGGACCGTGCTGGATATCGGCTGCGGTGGCGGCTTCATGGTCGAAGCCTTCGCCCGGTTCGGCGCACGAAGTGCGTCAGGTATCGATATGTCTCGCGCGGGTATTGCCTATGCTACGGCGCAGGCGAGGCGCGGCATATATCGTGTCGCCGATGTCGAAAGCCTTTTATCGAGCTCGGAACGTTACGGCTTCGTTTTCTGCTCCGAGGTGCTTGAGCATCTGCCCGATGCCACGCTGCTGCCGCGCGCACTGGCTGCCTGCGTCCAGTACGGAGGCTATGCCCTCGTGAACGCACCCGATATCGGGCATCGGGAGACACCGGCCGACCTCACGCAATGGCCAGCTTTGTGTCCTCCCGAGCATTTGCAATGGTTCACCTCAGACGGTTTCGCGGCCGTCATGGAGCGCCATGGTTTTGTGCGCAAAAGACGCCTGCGCGCACGCGGGGCGGCGTTCTCCGATCTTTTTTTGCGGGTCGACGAAGAAAAACCATCGCTCTCTGGATCAGGATCGGATGTGCTTTCTCAAGGAGGTCAACCTGTTCTCTATCGCAGAAGTTCGACCTCGGAACGAAGGACAATGAGACAATGGCCTTGAGACAATATCAGCAGTTCAAACGCCCTAGCTACGTAACGGCGTTCTCCCTCATTGCGGGGGTCAGTACACTGACTGCCTTTGCGGCACCGTCTATCGCTGCACCGTCCGATGTCCCGGCTCTCGTCGTTGTAGCCAGCGCCCAGCTTGCAGTTGAGAAAGAGACCCTCAGCACGATGCAGCAGATCCTCGCGCTTTTGCAAAAGCAGGGGAGCGAGGCAGCCCAGGCGTCGAAGGAAAAAGCTGCCCTGCAGGACGCAATCAGGCAGGCGGAAAATATGAACGCCGAGCGAACCGCGGTTGTCCAGCACAAGGAAGCGCTGGGCGGGAGTGAGCCTTCCCGCCATCAGCCTTGATCCCCCAACCACGATAAGGCGAATCGATTCACGAAGCTCTCTGCATGAGGGCGCATCAGAAAGTCCCGGGCCAATGGCGACCCTCAACCATAACGCGATTACCCGGGAGGAGGTCTGGATGTCTCACGATTCATGCGGTTGCCAGGGCAAGATCAGATTTGTGTCCCTCACACGCGCCGAGGACGCGGCGCGCTCGATGCGCAAACGGGGCAAGGGCGCGGTCGGTGTCTATGAATGTACCCGCTGCGGCTTTTTCCATGTGGGCGCCCGGTCGTCGGACGCCCGCGCCTATACCCGCGCGCTTCACGGGCGTCCTTCACCCCGCTGCGTGCAGATCCAGCCAGGAGGCTTCGACCAGTGAATAAAGATAATGCCAGCACAGCAATCAGCAATGTAGTCACCATCCAGGGTGAGGCACGCTGGATCGCGCCTGAAGAGCAGGGAACGCCTGGTCATTACCATGATCCGGTAAGCGGGTGGCGGTCAGATGATCCGTGCCGCGCTGTTCATGAGGCGTTGGCCTCCACAACGTTCAAGCTTCTCTACGACACGTTCCAGGCGGGTACTCATCTGCGTACCCCACCGTCTGACGACACGCAGCAATCCTGATCGAAACAAGAGACGTTCGGGACAGGCATGTTCAGCCCTGTGCTCCCGCAAGGTCCGGAGAAACCATCTTATGGATATGGCATTCGACATGAACGAAGCAGTCGCCAGTCGCGCACGTCAGGCGGCCGACCCTGATTCCAATGTGGGCGGCATCGCCGTCGATCGTCTGCGCAGCGTGATCGAGCGTGTGGAACGCCTCGAGGAAGAGCGCAAGGCGCTCGCCGGCGACATCAAGGACATTTTCGCAGAAGCCAAGTCCGCAGGATTCGACGTTCCGACCCTGAAGAACATCATTCGGCTGCGCAAAAAGGAGCCTAGCGAGATCGAGGAACAGGAGACGCTGCTCGACATCTACCGACGTGCGCTCGGCATGTGAGGCGCTGCGTCGTGGATGGTCTCGTCATAATATCCGGCCCCGAAGTCCAGATATGGCCCGGTACTGGGCTCACCGGGTCTCTGCCGGATGCTGCCAAGTTCCCGGAGTTGAACGGAAAATTTCGTTCCCTGCACGTTTCCGACTTGTTCGGCGAAACGATCTGCCGCAATTTCGTCGGTTACTGCCACCGGACCATTCTGGGCCGTCTGG
>Ga0157363_1000452_pt1 | contig 31436 bp, 14 predicted proteins | sample AttsexASBM1_FD_111477 | JGI IMG/M metagenome (GOLD analysis project Ga0157363, IMG submission 111477) | Fungus gardens microbial communities from leaf cutter ant in Ribeirão Preto, State of São Paulo, Brazil - Atta sexdens ASBM1 | ecosystem: Host-associated > Fungi > Mycelium > Unclassified ... | reverse complement strand
TGTGTGTGTGTGTGTCACGCAATAAAACATTAATAATTTTATTATAAGAAAATAATATAGATATTATTTGATAATTAATCGTTAATTAATTTGATAATCGATGATTAAGTTAATCAGAGATTAGTTGAGATCGCCCCATTAATTTTTGCGTCTATAATTTTGCTACTAAAAATTATTATCCTTTTTGCCATTTTGTTACGCTTTCCGTATCGAGTGTAGAGGTTATGAGGGAAAAAAATTGCGATGAATGAAGAATCTTTTATTTCTCGTGAGCGCATAAATCATAAACATGAAACGCGATGATTGACATGGTCGTCGTAATTGGAGCGGTTGCGATTGAACAAATGGCGCATTATTCAAATCGTTTTCAGGATCCATACCGAAGGCAAACTGGAATCACAAACCTCGAAGTGACGGATGCGGGTCCCTTGGTATTCAGGTCGGTGTGTTTCCCCGAGAGGATAGATAAGCGATAAATGATATGCAATGTTTTATATGTATAAAATTTTTATCGCATTTTGTCAATTAATTGCATGAATAAGTGTGCACCGTCATGCATTTATAATTTAATATATAAATTTCTCGATAATTTACAATCTAAGTCGGCAATTAAATTTACAACTTAGTTAGCGCTTGTAATTTAATGTGATCGAGCTTGTAATTTAAATCTAGTTGAGTTTGTAATTTAATTTGCAACGTTAACTCGAAGTCTATACATTTTGCAGTATTCTTTGGCTTGCAATAATTCTTAATTATATTAATCATACCAAAGCAGAGAACAAAAAATCAAAGATGACATCAAAATAATTATTAAAATTCATTTTTCGATCAATTTTTAACGTCATTTTGACGTGGCCTCCAGTAAACACAAAATAGTAACATAACAACAGTTATAATTTCACATTCAACGATAATGTAACTATTGCATAAAATATGTATTATATTACATTTATATAAATACGTTCTCCTTGAAATCATGCAATTTAATTGGCACTTTTCCTTCTATTGTTAAAAATAAGCGAGTTATTCAGGTGGCCTGTTTTAGATGCCTCATCCTGTATTTTTGAATGTGAAATCTAGAATGAGATCAATACAATTCTGAACGAAAAAAAATTTGAATCCAATTTTCAAGATTCAAGTTTGGTAAATTGCTTCTAATTATATGGAGGGTAGTGTAGAGTGTATCAAACAAAAGAAAATCACACTTGAAGTTTGAAGATTCAAATCTTATTTCATTTAAAAATATTCGAAATTATACCATTGATTTTATATTACTGTTGTTAGTTGGTGTTGACTAGACTGTTGCTCTGTTTGGGTATAATCGTTTCACCTACAAATTATTATAAACATTTGTAGGTGAATCAGGAATACCTTCCACTCGCTGAAATGACAAAGTGCTGCGACGCTCACGACATTTGCTACGACACTTGCAATACGGATAAGGAGAAGTGCGATCTCGAATTCAAAAGATGCCTCTACAAATATTGTGACACGTATCAAACCACCGCCATCAGTATCGTCAACACGTGTAAAACTGCGGCCAAGGCTCTTTTCACGGGAACGATTACGTTGGGTTGCAAGAGCTTCCTCGACGCCCAGAAACAGGCTTGTTACTGTCCCGACAAGTGGAGCAAAAATAAGAAATCGAAGAAAGCGGCGCAGGCCGGAGGAGAATTATAACGTTGCACATATAATATAATATAAAAATAATAATAAGATGTATTTATACAACAAAATGTAAAATGTTAAATAGAATAGAAATTTGTAAATTTTGGATTTACTAAAAGAATTTTTGTAATGCCGTTCTTCTCATAATTTATAAGCCTAGATTAAATATATGTCAAATTTTGTAAAAGATATAAGAGAACTAAGTTTCCTGTTATAACTGTAAAATAATCGTTACTAATTAGAAGTTTTGTTAAAGTGAAGATAGAGAATAAGATATGTGCAATATTAAATAATTAATTGAATGATTGAGAATGATTTCCCTTTTGTAATATCAATTCAAGTAATATAATATTAAAATCGTGTTTGTCTTTTGAAAAAACAATGGACGGTCTTTCTGATATAAATGTCAATGTGACAATTGTCCTCGGACAAAATCACCGTGCCGGGACTGGCATGAATAATAAATAATAAATTATCAAGTAACACTAATTGTCGAGACATTTGCTGAGATTTCCGTAAGGTGAAGCGGAAAATGGGAAACGCTAACTCCGCGCCACCTCCCAAAATTCATAAAGGCCAGAAGGAGGGCAAGTAAGATAATTTCTACTTTATGACAGAACTAGTCTTGTATAACTTCGCATTTTTTATTTTTGATTTGTTCTTGGAACAGACTTGTTTAAGTTACTCATTTATATTCATTTAAAATTTTTAAAAAAGCGTCAAAAGTGAAGAAAAATATGCACATCATTTTCCTGCAATCTATATCTATACGAAAAACTTTTGCTGACTAAATTCTTCTTTCTTTTTAATTTATATGTAGTTTTTATAAAAACAAGTTATTTCCTCAACTAATTACTTGTATGAATGTAAAAACGCAAGAATTGTTTTTGACGTTATAATATAGAATGTAGTGAATGGAACTTATCTTATTACGAGATCAATGGAACACGCAAAAGCATACTTTGCAGTTTTGCCTTTCACGTAGCGTAGATACCGGAAAAGGTAAACAACCCGGAAAGAACGGAAGCAGTAAAGCCACCAGCCAAAGTTCACAGAGCCAAAACGGGTACAAAGTCAGTTCTCGAGCGACAAATCCTTTCATCATTTTCTTTCTGCGACTTCGCAGCAAAAAACCGAATGAGCATGTCACCGTGATAGCGCGAGCTGCGGGCAAATTGTGGTCCCAGATGACTCCCGAACAGAGAAAGAAATATGTGGATCTTGCCAATGAGGAGAAGAAACGACGTCAGGAGAGGAAACGGAAGAGAAAACGATCATCCACACATTCGAGGTAATCCGTGAAAAAGAAATAACAGTAATGAATAAAAATAATAACGATAAATTAGCATAAACTCTAAGTCAAGTGAATTGTTTATGATAAAAGTGGACTAAGTCCATAAAATTATAAGGTTCAAAAAAATGTAATTATGTATTCAAATAATGTATCTAATAAGAAAGTAGAGGAATATAATTTGTAAAATCTAAGAGAGAGAATATTATATATCTTCCAAGAAACCACATAAATTATGGACTTATTTCACTTTTACTCAGAATCCTTCAAATGCAAGCTAGAGATGTGATCGCATTCCTATGTCCAGGATGAAGTAACAAAGTTTATAAAGGATCTATATCGCGCAAGGAGATCTTACACGCAATACGTCGTCGTATCTGGAAACAATCAAAGATGCAATTACGTATTTTTGATTTCTTTTTTATTTGTTAGTAGTCTTTTTTAGATCTATGTACAATAAATATTGATGTATTTTTATACATTATTAATTATCTTATTATTCAATTACTCTAAGCTAGGCGATCTGCCGTTTTTCTTTCGTTTTTTTCGTTTCTCTCGTCTGAAAAAATTAAACTCGTAACGTTTCGTACCATAAATATATTATTTTTTTTTTGTCGTCACGACCATTCCGCGAAGCGTCGCCCACAACGAGGGAGAGAAATTACGCGATTCGGGGCAATATCTTCGGTGCAACGTATTTCACGCTACCTCCTTCCTCTTTCCTTCACTTCGCGAAGGGAAATCGACATATGCTTTCTCTCGCGATTTCGATACAAAAAATAATTTCGGCACGAGTCTCGCGACGCTTCGTGGAAGAGCCTGATTGCGCGCTCCGTTATTCTTTCCGAAACTAGAGCTACCCTCTCGCGATATTAGATAATAAAAACATACAGAGAGTAATGAATACCGAACGAATGGGTGTGACATCGTATATGTGACAATTAAAATATAACGTATGAATATGTTTTTTAGTAAGTGTGATTTGTGTGTGTGCGTGCGTGTATGTATGTGAGTCTGTTTGTATGTGTTTCATCATCTCCCACAATAGTAATGATTATTAATGATAATAATAATGATAACAATTGATAAAAATTATGTAAACGATGGCGCTGACGATCGAGATTGACGATTTTACACTGGTGAGACGATGTCGGCGGCAATTAAACGACTTCCGTAATAATACAATGAGGATTATCATAGCATTACGCAGTTACCTTTTCTTCTTTATGATACAGTAAAGTACAAGTGTGCCAACTTAAATAACAATGTTTAACAATTGATAATATCAAACAGAATATTATTCGCAAATATATTTATATATATTTATAATATATATATATATAAATACATAAAACGTAACACTGCTGCGGTTCGCGAAGGAATGCCCTACTAAAATAGGTATCCGCATTTTTTTTCTTTTATCCCCCCCTCCCCACTTTTCTTTCTTTCAAATTAGAAATGAAAGAGCGATACCTTGGCCGACCAAAATTAATCCGTCCAAGATAACGTCTAATCTCCCTTTCTTTTTTTTTTTTATTTAAAATGCACAAGTATGCGAACTTATGCCTTCGAAAATCACCAATCAATAACTATGATTAAATTGTACCTTGTGTGCAATCTTTGTCGACAAGTTAAGAATCAGTTAATACGAGCCTTCCTCGAGCACGGAGAGGAGAAACATCCCGTTGTCAACGGGCGTGAGTAAAGAGACGAAAAGGTTATATCAATATTAATTATCCTTCCTTATTTCTCTCTTCCTGTTTTTCTGAAATTGAATGTGCAGTTAAAACAGTAATAAGCATATATATTCGCGTAACGATTTTGATTGTACTAGGTACACCGATCTTTCGCGAATATAATGCTGAGTCACGATAAAGAACTAAAATAAGGGTGTGTGCTTGACGAACGGATTACCGAACGTAGATTCTGCTTATAAGTATGTCACAGAGTTATCTTGCGATCTGCACTGTCCATTACGGCTATCGATGTATGCCCTTTGTATTCGCCAATCGCAGCGATTGCAGCACCATCATCTTCGGAGGCTCCGTGGAGCACCTGGATCGGAAAAGAGGATTGTCGCGAATGGATCAGTGATGACGAGAAGAACAAGTCTGGTTCGCGGACAGAGCTGAATGAAGGCAGCGAGTGATCGGGGAAGTACAGTCTGCGGCGTCAATCATATGGTAGAAGATCGAAGATGGGTCGCTGTCGATGATCGTATCGAAGAGAGCATTAACTTGTCGCGCGAAGAAATTCGTTCATCCGTCCGAACGTCGAGAGAGATTGATCCGATTGGAGTAGGCAATAATCGGTGGCTAGCGTGGCCTCATGGAGCTGTTGAGGGGTTGCATGAGACCACCATTGATGTAACCGTGGTACGTAGTGTAAACAGCCGCTGGATTTTGTTGGTGCGGATCCTGCGGATACGGTGCTGGTACGTTCACCACGCCGACTGGTAGCTGGCTCGCCTGATTCATAAAGCCACCAAGCTGCGCTGCTTGATTCATATAACCGGTCGCTGGTTGCGCTACCCGGTAACTATACTGAGCGGCTGCCATGAGATTCGTGTTGAGGGCAACATTCGGGCTGACGCGGCTCGCCGCACTTTGCATCTGTGGGCAGGTACCGCTCGGATCGAGAGTCTGCCGGTAGAGACTCTCGCTGGGATACGGTTGCGTGAGTGATGGCATATTGTTCGCGGACGAACGCGAGGTGGATCGGCTAGGCGGTCCGGGCGTGCCAGGAGGCACTGTGTTGACATTGTAACAATAATTTTTTGCATAACCCAAGGGTCCAACTTGAGGTGGCGTTGGTAGCTGCCGCGATGTCTGCGGTGGTGTCATAGTATGTGGGATGGGTGGCGGCGGCGTGAGGTTCATCGCCGGTGGCGGTGTGGGCGGTATCATTTCCAGACCGTTGGTCAATTGTTGCAATTTCGCCAGACTGCACGAATTGGTGGTTTGATGACTACCACCGGAAGTGGAGAGTGGAGTTGGCGCTGGGGTATGCGAATGTGGCGGCATCGGGGGATTTGTTTGTATATAGAAATTCGTGGCGGTGGTGCAAGGTGTCGGCGCACCGGAACGGCCGCTGCGATGTTGGATCACAGCATAGGTATTCTGTGGGAAACCTTGCGAACCCGCTACTGCCATGTAATTGCCTTGTGAAATCACTGCCATGTTGTGCGAATGCGCAGCGTGCGGGGTGTGCGAATGCGGATGTACTGCCGGTGGTACACTCATCGACGATGGCGATTGTTGATATTGCGGTGGCATCGCAATGTGCGCCGTGTGTGCCACGGATACATTGCTGTGACTGGTCTGCGACGTCACAGCGCTGTGCTGAGAAGTCTGGGTGGTATGAGCCGGTGGAGTGACTCGATGTGACCTACTACTCTGTTGCGTCGACCTGGATCTATGTGTGGTCTGTGAACCGCTGGCGCGCTTGCTATGTGATTGATGAGATTGAGTTTGCTGTTGTTGAGGCTGTGGCTGTTGCTGATGCGTAGATTGTTGTTGTTGTTGCGACTGCGCAGATTGAGATTGACTGTGCGCCATACTTTGACTCTGCGCTTGCTGTGCCAACGATAATTGCATCGGTTGTGGCGTATGTGATTGGGGCAACGGCTGAGGCGTATGGCTTGGTGGCAATGGTTGCGGACTCTGCGTAGGTATACTTTGCGGCGTGTGCGATTGTGGCATCGGTTGCGGCGTATGGCTCTGCGGAAGTGGCTGTGGACTCTGAGTCGGGATACTCTGCGGAGTACGTGGTTGCTGGAGGGATTGCGGAGTATGTGGCTGATGCATCGGATGGATGCTCGGGTGATGAGTCGGCGGTGTATGCTGCGGCATCGAGCAATCGGCGTATTGCACTTGCTGCGGCATATTCACTGACACCGATGACGTAACAGGCGTTGTAATCTGCATGGCGACTGAGATCGGTACGTTTGCAGGCGGCGGAATAGACGGTAAAGCACTGGGAGGTCTCTCCACGCTATTTTGCGATGCAAGATCACTGGCTATGGAAGTGGGTGATTCCAGGCCCAATTGACTCACATCTAGATCACACTGACTATAATGCAACGAGTGCACAGAATTAGTCGTCGAGTCCGGAGTGTAGACTCCCATAGATGGCAAATCTGGTTGCGACGGTGGTGTTCTCTTCACTGAGCCCGGATTCTCAAGATGCGGCGTGGTTTTACCGCTCTCAGGCGAATGCTGTTTCAGTTCCTCCGTTTGAGTTTGTAATTGCAAGGTTGTATCCTGATGTTCTACTGTGGGCAACGGTTTCTCCTGCGGTGTAAGAGGCTCGGCTTCTGATGTCACCACCGCATTGATGAGAGTGTATGTGTCTTTCTTTTCTACGGGTAAAGGTTCCATTTTCGGTCGCGACAGATCAATCTTGACATCTTTCGGCATTTCGTTAACGAGTTCCTCTTTAAGTGGGCTATTGCTATCATCATCATCCTTCTTCAGCATAATGCTGCTCTCCGATTTTTCGACTTCCTCCTCTTTTGGTGAAACAACTGGTTCAGGTACTGATTTCGATGCCTCCGGACTGCAAACTGGGCGCTTGTCAATCTCGGAGTCCTTATCACATTCGTTTAAAGTTTCAGTCTGATCGTCGCCGACCGTTGGTGTTAGATCCGCTGCTTCCACTTTCTGCAACGAACTTTCGTCGTTGTCTTTCTCCTGAATCTTGTTATCTGCCTTTTCGTCCTCACACGATTCTTTCACGGGGTTCTCCGTGTTGGGCGAGGCCAATTGCATTACTGGTTTAGGCGTTGGTGCAGTTATTTCTTCCTCTTCTCCTTCATCCTCATCGCCGCCCTCATATTCGCCGGAACTCGCAGATACTACTTCCGTTTCCGTGGGAACGGGCAAACCATTGTCCTCCGCGCTCTCCTCGCTCTTATTATCGCTGTTACCAGAGTGCTTCGTGGACGGTGACTCTGGCACAGATGGCTGTTTATCTCGAACGGGAGAGCTCTTCATTGATTCAGGCGGTGGAGACAATGAAGGTGGCGGTATCACAGGACTTTCGGCTCTATTCTTCGTGTTGGGAGATTCAGGCGTGAGTTGCGGCATCTTTAGAGCTTCCATCGTTTTACTTCTACTCCGCCTAGATAATGGAGAGTTCTTAATATCCCGCGTTTCCTCTTTACCATTACATTGCGTCGCATCCTCCAGAGCTTTCTTTTCTTTTGCCTGCAACTTAGTTTGTCTGCTGGTAACTTTCAACAAAATATCGTCCACTTTGCATTGTTTCTTTGCCAGTTTAGGTGGACTCGACACGGAATCTAACTTAGGAGGTGTTTTTCTAGTGTCCACCAAAGTTTCTTTCAGAGATTCTCTTTCTTTTGCTTTATTATCCCTCTCTTTTATTTTATTCTTTTCTTTCTCGCGTTCTCGTTCATTTTCTCGCTCTTTCTCCTTTTCCTTTTCTTTTTCTCTTAGAGATTCTCGTGTCCTTTTCCTACTACTGACTTCCACTTTTTCTTCCTCAGCCTCAATCTTCTCGGAATGTTTTCGTTTTCTTAAAGGTGTGATGATTGATTCGGACATAAGTGTCTTAGGTGGTCTGATCCTTCTTCTCGACATCGTCATTATTGGCGTTGATTTCGGCGGTGTCGTCGGAGTTACATTTCTTGCCGAACCAAGGGCGCGCGCGTTTCTTGGTGTAGACGTTGCATTTTTAGCGTCTGTTTCCGCGCGAGAATCTTTCCGATTCTCTGTGCTCTCGATGTTACGGCTTTCCCTTATGGATTCTTTTGGTTCTCTCAACTCTTTCTTAATCTCCTTCGTATCTTTAATATCCTTCTCTTCTTTGGATACGTCCTTGTGAGATGCTGCAGTTTTTTGCGAAGCCTTCGGTTTCACAGATGTTGATTTCAAAGGTGTCGATTTCGAAGATGTTGATTTCAAAGGTGTCGATTTCAAAGGTGTTGATTTCCTTTGGCTTGCTCTTCTAGCCCGAGATTTCTTCTTTATCTTCACTCTTTGTATCTTCTCGACAACAGCTGGCATAGGTTTAGGCTCAACTGCAGGAGACATTTCCGAGCCAGTGTCACCGTTCTCCTCCTGGTTCTGATACGGATTAGGGATCTGCGTGACTAACGGTATCCATCTGAGACAGTCGGCGTCCAGTTTGATGCGCAAACTCTTTCGTACTTTCGCCATGTGAGCATCTACCTTGCTCCAATCGACTACCACAGCCACTTTACTAGTATTCACATCTCCTGGTAAATGAACCGATCTTATAAATCCAAGCAATTGCATTGCTGTGGCGATATCATGTGCTGATACGCCGGTTTCCTTCGTGATATCGCCCAGTTTGATCTCAGTATCGTTCCGATGCGTGTCCAAGTATTCGAGCACTACGCTTTTCCAGAAGGAATGATACGATACTCGACCGAGGTCCGAAAGCGGTTTCTCCGGTGTTCCCGGGAGGCCCTCGACTTTGGATAACAGGTAACTGAATTCTATGAGAAACCTGCCAAAACCTTGTCGTTGATACTGCGGCAGAGTCATAATGCAGGATACGTTGTACCTTTGAGCCGGACAGTGTTTCTCCTTGCTAAAATAACCTACTAAATGACAGCCGTGTTTGTCGTTTTTGGTCATAGCATAAAAGAGAAATGGCTCGACATCATAGTACAGAGTCTTGTGATCCAAAAATAATTTCGCCAGTAAACACAGATTTTGACAATATATTTTGTTTACGTTACCATCGATCTAAAATATAAAAATATTCCTTTTAGTTTCGTTAATTAAAGAAAAGCTGTAAAATATCTATTATAGTACGTACCTCAAACACGGATAATCCATCGCACCTATAAATTTCGGTGGCGGGTGGATGCCTCCACTGACACTTGTCCATGTGCCTGTCCAGCACAGCCCGGCTTTTTGTGTACTTAAGACAAAACTCGCAAAAGAACAATTTTGGTAATCGCGCATATTCTTGAGGAAACGGACTCGAATACCATGTCTCCACTTCATACCGACCGAATACTATCGCGGCAGGATTTCGTGGTGCGTTACCGGATGCATTCGACGTGTTAATGCACAATGATTGTTCATTCTCGTCATTGCTAACTGTCAGCCGAGCCCTCTCACGAGCCTCTTTGATGAGATCCACGTCTTTCTGTGTGACTCCTGGGGGTAAAGTTTGGGGTACAACTGGCTCTTCTGTAAAATGAAGAAAAATGATTACGAGTGTTAATTGAATTCGTTTAGCGACCTGTGCATTTTAATATTATTTTTCTTGAACAATATTTTCTTTTTTTTTATTATAATCAATTTTATAAAAAAATCATCAGTCAATATTTAATCATTAATAATTACTTTACGTGATACTGCTACCTACAACTGTAATAGTTTATTGTATGAGAAAAAAATAGAAAAAATGATGTGTCAATGTAAAAGAAAGTTAACGAACGAATTCGTAAATAAGAAATGTTATGAATAAGACACGATAAGTTAAATACATCATATATGCGTAGTTTGAAAATATTATTTTTAAAGTATGTTGATGAAGTGCGCACTGATTCTGCACGTACCAAGATAAAAAATAAAATTACGTTAATATTATAACGATGACTTTTTCTAAATGTACAAAAAGTGAAGGCAATTTTGCTAATATTTATTAATCGCGATTTAAATATTAATGATTTGAGTAAACTAGATATTCAAAATAACGAGGTATTAGTCACGTCCTGTTGGAGAAATCAGTTGGGGTCAAACATAAAAACAAAGCAAAATTAATCGAACGGCATAGCATGGTGATAATAGCGATCTAATGTAATATGACAAAAGAATGCGAATAATTCATTTGCCGTTAATAATGTGAGTAGTATCCAAAGCAAAGCTGTGGGTTAGATTAGTGGGATGTGTTGGCAGAGTATCAAAGTTGGCTCTTCGACGGCAGGAACTTTCTTGTCTTTTTTCGTGAACAGGTAAGGGGCGGTGATATATAACAGTGCCTGCTAAGTGTCAGCAGCAGCAGGTAGGCTCCAGTGAATGGTACAAGAGAGCGGCTGAGTAAAATAAGCCACCCAGTGCCGTATTTTTCTTCAGTGCCTGGAAATTATACCTCGGTTTTTGTACAAGGAGGGGAAGAAAAGACAACAAATCGATCACGTAGCGTTTGATTAAGCATTGCACAGTACATAAAATGAGTTTCATCTTACATAAAATGTGCAAGACTGATCACGTGTATGTATTTTTTTGAAAAACAAAATTTCGTAACGTCTTTGTAAATTAATTTGCCGAAATTCAACAAGAGGACTTGTTTTGCGCGATTGAGGTCAGAAATCGTGTAAGCTATAATATAAATCGGTCAATTACTCAAAATAAAGAATAGAATCGAAATGTTACAATTAAGGTTTCTCTGTAAAAGTGCGAATGTTATATGTACATGATGTGATACGTTGCAGATGCGACTATTATATATCCTGAATAAGTATCCTGAAAAATGATGACTAAATTTAAAATAATAAATATAGGATGAAGGCCTCTACAAAAGGACGTATTCTTTAAAATTGTTTTAGTATATCTTGATTTGATAGCCATTTCCAAATGTAGCATGGACAAAGGAAAAAAATGCCAGAGCCAAATAATAATATGATTAATAACATGCAATAACCACAATAGTATCCACAGTGTAAAACAAATGAAAATGAATTCTTTATAAATTCTTCTAATAGAATCTAATGTATGTATCTCCTAATTATTATATTTCTGTACATTTCCTGCAATAAATATACATATTATCATTGGTTTTACACTATGTAGCAGATTAACATCCTGTCAAGAAACCTGATTGTTCGCAATTTGTTTTTAAGATCAATCATATTAAGATGTAATTAAATTTTTTTATATATATAAAATATTTTTTTAATTGAACATGTCTCTAGGTAATTTTTATATCTTTACTATACATCGGAACAATCACGTTATCTTGAAAAAAAGTTATGGTTATCAAACGCACGGTCATTAACACCACACTCATCATAACACCACACCGCCAACACATCCACGTGATCGTGAGCTAGGATTAGATTAGAAGGAAGTCTTCATTGCGACATTTTTTAGGGTGCATCGAGGTTAGGAACTTGTGAACGGGTGGGGTAGACTCTTACCCTTCCTGATGGAGCAGGGTGTCGCGCGGGGTGTCGTGGTGGTGTTGGTGGTGGTGGCGCTAGTACAGGTTCGTGGATTGGATTTTGGATTGGGATTTGACTTGATAGGATCAAAACCGAGGCCTGAGAATTTCCCAACGGCGGGTACAGGGTGGCGTATATTCGTATCCGAAACCATTTGTTTTTTTCGTGACTGTTGTTGTTGTTCATGTTTCGATGATGGTGATGCTGGATCCGCAGCGCATTTTACAAGTGACGGTGCGTCTCGCATCAATTTTCTCCTCTCATGTTCGTGTCTTTTACTATTCACTGCAGTTTTTACCAGACCCGAGGGCGTCATTCTCGGTAGTTTCTCGTTAAACAAACTTAACATACTCTCGTCAGAAGGTACAAAGATACCGGGTTTCGGTAATCTCGATATCTCAAAAGTAACTTCAGTCTTTTTGCGATCCTTGAGTTTACTCGTGCCAGTCGAATCGTCTAGTTTGTTTCTCTGTGTTCCTTTCGGAATTTTGTTCGTTTTAACAGTATCTTCTACGTTAGGCCTTTTTCTTCGGTCTGGAGCATAATTCGGTGCCGGTGCACCAGCCGATCTTGCCCTGCTATTTGCGGATGCTGAAAAAAAGTGACTCAAGCCATCAAAGAGACCTCTCAATTGGCCGCTTCCGGGCTTGACTTTATTATCCATGCTTGCAACGCCGGTGGCATTGCGTTCGAATTTGTCTTTCTTTTTATTATCTGATGAACTGATAGTGGCTGGCTGTTGTATGTGTAAGCCAAAGGTCGGCGTATCGCCCACATTGAGTTTAGGTAAAGACACGCCAAAAGTATTGGTAATATTACTGAAGAAAGGCGAGTCTACGTTCAGCTTTGCTGCGGCAGCGGCAAAGCCCCACGGCTTGTCCTCATCGAGGTCACAAGCGAATGGCGCCTTCGCCTTCGGAGAATTAATTCTCCCATCTTGGACGTCGTCCGACGAAGAGGAATCGCTGCTCTCGCTCGAACTATTGTCTTCCTCATTGTCCTCATCATCATCTTCATCGCTACTGTTACTGCCCTCTGAACTCTCACTACTATTATCAGCCTCGCTGCTGCTGCTGCTGCTGCTGCTGCTACTAGATACGCGCGACGTTCCGATTTTCTTCGGGTTCACGGCACCGCCCCGAGTTGACCTAATGTTAACATTCCGCGAGGGTCTAGATTTATCACCGCCCCCCACCCGCTTCAATTTATTGTGCTCAGCATTAAATGCGCTCAATCTAAAGAATTTTTGTTTCTCCTTAGAAATCCTGTCGTTCTTTTCCTCGAGCAGCCTACCCTGGCCTGCGAGTGGGGTGGGGGGTTGTGGTAAAGGAGAGGAAATCATAGGTGGTTGACGAGGGGAGACAACACCCGCATTACCGTCCGAGCTGCTGTCAACCTGAGCCACTACCGCATTGCCTTTCTTGCCTGGAGTTGCGTTCGCCAAGCTCTTTCTGGATACCATCGATCTGTAAAGAAATAACCAACAATATGTATATTAATCCTGTCATATAAAATCATATTACAATACGATTGTATTTTTTATCTCAAAGTCGAAAATATTATTTGTCACGAGGCAATACGAGTGAAAGAGAGCATTTGTTAATCAAATACATATAAACTATACACACTTTCGATTCTCGCGTAACTTGCTGAGCCTTTTCCTCGCGCTAGTCGGCGTGTCATCGATCGAATTCGCATCTTGAGCCTTGCCTCGTTTACCATCTTCCTTGGTGACCGGCGTGTGTGCTGTTTGACAATGCCGACATTTCCAAGGTGCCTTGATTTTCTTATCAAGGGCAGGCTCGATGCAAGCGGGATGGTAACACTTGACGCAATCGGCGCACTTGACGAGATAATTTTGCGACTCCCGTTCTAGCTCGCAGCCGGCACAGGTTGGCGAACAACCGTCGCAGGACCAAGTTATACCTCGATCGACGAGTATCGAAAGCTCCGGTGGCGCACAAGAATTATGTAGAGCCGCACCACAAACGCAGCACCTGCTTAACTTTTCGTTGGCGTTCCGCTTGCTATTATTGTTGTTACCAGCCATTGTGGCGCCGAGGCACTCTCTGCATATTGGCAAAGGAGCCGGCAACTACAAGAAACGAACAGAAATCGATAAATCGATAAAGTAAAAATATCCAAATAAAAGTATCTAAGTAATTATAACATAACGTAGCGTACAATATTAGAATTTATAGAATTTATGTTATTTTCAGCTTTATGTACACACACACACACACACACACACACACACACACACACGCGCGCGCGCGCGCGCGCGCGTAAAATTGATATTATGTTATTGAGAATTTTTCTTGTCATCTGGAAGAGGAAAATCCTATAAAATATAAATTTAAACAGTGAAACTTCCGTAGCCTTCACACGCCAGCTGCATATCAGCCTTCACATATCGGCGGCTCGATACCATCTATCATTGCGTATTGCATATATAAAAGACGAGTGAGTCCCGGCGCGGAACATAATTATTCATTTAGGTGGCAGTAACGCAGAAATACTGGCTAGACACGATACTCTTATGCTTCAGAAGGGTGCATCTTATTAAGAGCGTGTTGCGCCAACCATGCAGCAATGGTAACGATAATTTTGAAAGAAACGCTCATTCGCACACAAATATTCTTTACATTCAAGGAAGTATTCTGTAATATTCTCGCGTTTTAATCCTATGTTTTAGTCCTATATTTAGAATTATTTCTAAGCTTGCAACAAATTGGAGTTATTCATATTATATATGTATAATTAAATATATAAATTTAATACAATTATACAATTAAATTAAAATTAATCATAATACATATAAGATAAACCAATATTAAAATCAATATTAAAAGAATCAATATTAAAATGCCCCTTAGCTTTCAAAAATTTAAAGAAATATTTAATTTGTTAATATATTGTGAATTTTGATTCTTCAAAGGATAAAGAAAATTTTCTATCTCTGAACAAATAAACTCTCTTTGAAAAAAGTTTCGTAGAGTAATATTTTTTTTAAACGTTTGCTCGTCATAAAGGAGAGGTAGTAATCTGATGCAAATGCACGTACAGGGCTGTTGTTTTCTTTAGTTAAGAAGACGGAACGAAATTAGAGAGAAAGTGTACGCGGGCAAATACAGCCTCCGTTTCTCGCACCAGCCGCTGCGACCTGTTGCGCGATTGGACGACTCGCTGTATCGGCGCTTTTACGCGTGCATCCGCAAATGCTTCACGCGCCAACGTCGTCCGTTAATTTCATTCCGCATCGAAGCCGCGCGAAACATACTTCAGGTCATCGCGATTCAGAGCAGTATTATTTTATCGTGTGCTACAAACATCGACCCGATGGACATTCAAATTAGTTTAATCGCGAAACAAGGACCAACAGTTTTATCTCTCTTCTAAAATCACATGTCTTTAAATGTGAACAATAAGACCGAAGCACAGAATCTTTTATTTCATGGAAAGAAAGGAAATGAAGAACTTCAATTAATTCATTTTCTTATGTATTATGCAAGATTCTGTGCTCCCACTGTTCGCTTCAAAATTATTTTTTTCATCTCGCTATTTATCAGGTAGGACATCCGTCGACATGAAAGTCTTGATATGCATATTTCTACGAATTTAATTTAATCTCGGTTCGGTATTATCAAGAACTTGATAGTAATACATTTCAGAATATTTCCTCGATGATTTATAATATGAGAAATCGTAGAGTCTAAGGTCCAGTTTCTCCAATAGTAAGATTAATTTTAATCTCGATTTAATTTACTGTTTATGTTTATCTAATGCTACTTTCTATTAATGCAGATTAACTTTAATCTCAGTTCAATTTATTCTTTATCTTCTTCTAATCCTCAGAACTAGAAAAACATAAAGAGATAGTTGCGTTAGAATTAAACTACACCGAATTAAAATTAAACTATATTGATAGAAACGGGCATGATTTTTAGAATTAGAAATAGATAGAATTAAATTAAGTAAATTGAATCAAGATTAAAGTTAATATTACATTGATGGAGGCGGACCTAAGTAAACAAAATTCTATTTCATTGGATCACTAAAAATCAATGACTTTCTAAGAGGTATTTAGGTTCTCTATTCTATAATTCATAATGACATAACGTTATATTGTCGTTGTACAAGTGTTGTACATGATAAAAAAAGCTACGAAACAATAATATAACAATAGCATTAACTGTCGTTACAGAATAGAGGTCTTAATTCGGACTCGGACGACGGGTTTATTTTTTTCCGTACAGGCTGACGAGGGCTGACGTCGCTGACGAGCGTCGCGATCGACCCGGGCGGCGGGTCTCGCCCGCTGCAGTGTAATTTTCAAAATGGTCGTTCTCGCAAAACAGTGCGCGGCCAACGATCGATCGTCTCAGCGGCCGGCGATTTGCGGTGTAACGACGAGGCAGCGGGGAAAAAAAAAGCGCGGGAAATGAACCGCCGAGCGACGTACGGCGCCTATGGTTCGACCCCCGCGCGCCAGGGGTAACCCACCCACCTGATGCACGATGGGGACGGTGGGACCCGCGTCGGCGCGCCGCGATTTTTCGCGCTCGAAACGCGGTGGGAGAAAGAAAGGGAGCGCGATTCCGCGGTGGAGGATCAATAAAAGAGAAACGTTATACAAAACGAGTCCGCCGGAAGTCGTCCGAGATAGCCCATCGTCCCGTCCCGGCGCGATCTCGACCTTTCCACCTCCCCTTCCCGCCCGTTCTCCAGCTATCCTCTCCCCTCACCGCGCAATCGTCCCACTCCAGCGATCGCCAACCGACATTCCCAACATCGCCGGAACGTGGGCACTACGGCGTGACCCGGCGCAATACTTTTCCGGCTTTGAATGTTCTCGTTTGCGCGCGAACCGAGCGACGCGTAACGCGAGTGACGCGGTGGGAAGAGATTCACGATTAGATTCGACGAGTACGCCAATGTCATCTATGTACGCGTCTCATCCTCAATCTGAACAGTTTACTCCGATTATTCGAGGAATTTTGTGTTGATCGCGTAAACAATTTGTCACTGGTTTATAAATCGTACTAAACTTAGATTAACTTTAATCTCAGGTCAATTTACTTTGTCTTTTTCTAATCCTAAAAAAAAGATAAACAGTGAGTTAAACTGAGATTAATCAGTAATATTGGTGGAACCAATATTACTGATCTTAGAGATTTAAAAACTGGAGTGCAAAATCTGGAGTCAAAATCTTATAGAATCACCAGAGAATTTGATAAATGCCTGCGTATTTGCAGCGATATTTATTTGATGATGAATTATTCTATATTACATTCTGATTATCTCATTGCGATAACGTCGCTCGGTTGCGATCACAACACAACATCGAAGCTAAATTTACTCGAGTACTTGAGGGTATTCGGCTTATTATATGTTCGAGCTATAAAATCATAAAAAATATTCATAAAACTGTTGCTGCTATTTATGATATCAAAAATAAAATCATAATTATACGAAACTAAGAACCTAAATTAATAAGTTATTATTTCCTTCTAGCTGGTACTAATGTCAAGTAAATTCAATCGGAATTAACTATTTTACTTAACTTTAACCTTAATTGAAATTATTCTCCAAGAGTTCTAGGATTAATAATTCTGTTATACAGTTCTGAAATAAATTGTTAAGTAAATTGTTTAATTAGATATGAATAATTTCAGTTAGTAATTAGACCATGGATATAGAATATATATATATATAATAGACTAAGCATTACAATAGTCAAACGCGCAGTAAAAATACTGCTGTAAAAATACTATATAGAAGACCTGTTTGTTTTGTTTTACATCTCATTGATAATTTTGTCTCCCGCTGGAATTTAATCACCAAAGAGATGCCAACAAGAGAGATAAAACAGAAAGTACTACCTCTATTCTACAACAGGCATGCATTTGGCTGCTCCATTCTGTCTGTTCGCGTTGCTTAAGATTCCCCAAAATTTTTATACTTAAAATGAGATAAATATATTATATATTCGAGTATTAAAGAGAGAGAAAGCAAAGATGCTGAATGCAAAAAGTGCAAACAACGCAAACAGGTTTTATGTATTGCTAGATTAGACAGAAAAGAATCATTCATGTTAAAATCAGCGTTATCCAATGTTTATGAAAAACTAGATTTCCATCTTCTAATAGACCGTCAGAGAATACGTAAAGTATAGAGAGAGCTATAAAGCTGTAATTCAGCCGACATCTCCGTCGGTAATTTTGGCGAGTCACAAGACGTGTTTTCCACAGAATGACTCATTATCCAATGCACGACTTATAAGCTAGTCGAAGTGACTCACCTTGGGTACGGGCGGTTCCCCGCCATCGCTGTATCTTTTGCCATGCGGCCTGTCCGTTTGTCGAAAGAGCTTGCCATCTTGAACTACTAGTCCTCGTTCAACAGCTCGCTTGGCGGAAAGTTTGAGGGAGATTCTAAGATCACCCTCGGCATTCTCCTCGACGGCATGACTCTGCCTAATATATCTCTCAAGACTTCTCAAGCTCGATCCGTCGCGTTCGCCGAGTTCGCGTACAGCCTTGCTCAAGATCTTGCTGAGATCTGCTGATTTGGTGACCGTGAGCTTCTTAGATTGGACAATACCTGGATCCTTATACGAGGATTGACCCTTGTTGAAAATTTTGAGTACATCGCCGCGCTTGACGGCGATTTCCAAGTGTTCGGCGATATCCTCCTCGTGATAATAATGATGCTGGCGTATAGCGTGACATATTCGCTCGACGCTCGGTCGCTGTTTCTGACTGCGTATCTTTCGGATCGCATCTAGAAACCAGGTTGACCATGTCTCGGGCGTCTCGGGCTCGTCCATCGCGTCTCCGTCGGCGGCGCGAACGGCGCGGACGGCGACGACGACGACGTCGTCGACGAAGACGAAGTCACGGCCGGTGCTTCCTTTTCCCCCCTTCCTCCTCCTCCTTCTGCCGATAGGCGACGTCGTGATGAACAACAGATGTTTACATTCTGTTGCAACTCTTCGGTTTCTTCGTCTTGGATGCTAAGCCCTTCACGGCTTCCTCACGTTCTCACCGCAAGCTATTGCGCTGACCCTGAAACAAGAGCACGGTTGAATGGGGTTGCAGAAATGCGTGGGAGTCTGCTGAGTTTCGGCCGCCGGCATTAAATTTTTCCAATATGCCGCACCGTAAGATGTATCTGACGTCCTCTATCTCGTCGAAAGCCATCAGGTGACTGGCATATAAGTATATCGTGCAAGAAATTGATCGAATTACCGTTTACCGTAAAAGATATTTATCCAGAGGGATAAAACGCAGGATTGTAATTAAGCTATATGTGCAGTGTAATTTCAGTAAATTTTATTTTTGACCGATAATCTATGTAAAGCGACTTCTTGGACCTCCAAGGAGGATTCAATCATGCAAAACAATTATTGCGGATATGAAGATTCATCTTCAGAACAAGCAAAGATCCACTTGTTGAGTCAATGTTGAGTCAATTAAAATACTATATGTCACTAAAATTCTGTCATATATAATAATAGATTTATTATATAATAATTATATAATAATAGATTAATTACATTAACACTAGAAATATGAAAAATATTATTGATCATTTTTTTTTCAAATTAATATTATATCTTTTGTGTAAAACATAAAATTCTGAAAATTTTTGACTTTTCAATAATCATGTCCTTTATATTGATTTTCATCACTTTTTTTATTTTCACGCAAGTTTATTCGTTTGATTCTTTTAGTGAATAAGAAACATTAGTATTTCTAGCATTAACAAGTTTTGTTTAGATACAATTCTGCGTTTTATTATCTGCAATATGAGCTTTGTGTTAAATTAACACAAAAATTTGAGTTTGAAAAATATGTTAAAATCAACACAAATTTTCCAATTATGTAGCAGTTGTTTTTTTACTAGCGCTTTGAAAAACACGTGGTAGTCAACGTGTTAACAAGAATATTACGCGCTTGTTCAATTAGACTCGCGCTCCATTATGCGAAGATCATCCTCGCGTGCTCGTGGAACTTGCCAGAATTATACCGGTTTCGGGATTTATTCAGCGCGTCTTTGTTCGCCACTAACGCGGCGTTATACAACACCGCGTTCGATTCTACGATCGGGTCATGCGATTTTCGACTCCGGTCGTAAACGACTGTCCGGTTTCCCTCTGAGCGATGAACTTTCTCCTGCGTGCGCGAAACTCACACGTGCGTGCATGCGTGCATACACGTGGCAACGCACACACGAGTGGTTCGGAGCAAATATTTAAAATCGCCATGCCCCGACAGCGGGTATTGCGCAACGCGCAAACAGCTCACAGGCGCGCGCGGTTTATTAAAGTCGGTCGCGTGAATACGCTGAAACGCACGGCGGTGATCTACAGGACCATGATACAACAATAAGAATAGAGTAAATATATCGATTGATCCACCTGAGATAACCTTCCCGCCAAGAAGTTCTGAAGCTCCAAGGTAGAATACGATATCTCAGATCTGAATTTTTTCACACGTACAGATTTGATCGCTTTCAAGAATCTCTCTTCTTGAATGTCGAAGAGATCGTCATTTTCTTTTAAATCAATAAATAATAATAATAATAATACACTGTCAATAATAAATAATGAGTTCATTTATCATTTTAGTCGTTCTTATTTCTTCTTGTTTATTATTATTTTAACATCTCATGTTTTTATTTTTTCGTGTTCCTTTAAACTTATATGGTTGTGTTCAGTAAAAAAAGCAGCTCTGCAACTATTGCAAATTTTTTATAATTCTGTACAATGTTTTAAATCAATGATCAATTTAATTGTGACATTATTATTTTAGTTTGAGTTTATTTGATTGTATTTATATGATTGCATTTCAATATTTTCAAGTCCAACAGTAAATGGCGCGTTCATTATATAGTTCATTATATTGAAAGATCTATTTAAAATTTAGATATAAAAATATTATTGAACATCAAGATCTAACTTCGACTGTATATATAAATATTGAGATGATAAAAGAATGGCAACAAGAAAGAATAAAGAGAATAATAAACAATTGAAGAAATAAAAATGACCAAAATAAGAAATAAACTTATTATTTATTATTGGCAATGTTTGTAATAGTTTTAAGCTACTTCTAGCATATCCAGCTCTTTTTCTCAAAACTGATAAATGTATCACAGAAATAATAGTTTATAAAAATAAATACATTACTCAATTAATTTCTCAACAAATACATGTCTAGTAATATGCCTATCTAAATTATTTGCTGATATATATATTTATCTTATTTTTGCTCTAATTCTCTTATGCTTGAAATTAATTTCAAAGAACTAAGTGAGCATTACAATATCTCAAAGTAAGATACATTATAACATTTCGAAGGAAGTCTCAATGTCAGATAAAAGGCACAGCGATCCGGAAAAGGATAAACTTCTCAGGCTAAACTTTTGAAGATCCAAGAAGTACTTCTTATAACCTTCTTCAAAACGTTGCGTCGACAAAATTAGTTGACTGCTGAACTTTTGGAAATAAAAAAAAAAGGAAATAGAAAAAGAGAAGGTCGAATGACTCTCGTTAGCTTCGAGAGTCTCTGCCATAATCTGCTATGGCTTAAGCGTGAGAAACAATGCGCTTAATGGTCACGTGGCCTAAATGCTCCTAATAGAACAACATGTACGGCGTTTATTTAATGCGCACGGGATACACAAAGTGTAATTCTCCGGTAAGCATAGCGGAAAGTTCGACCATAGGTCGGTCGAGAGATCCATTGTTCGAGAGGAGACAAAGACCACCCACCGTTTTCATGCAATATCCATATCGCATAAGCATGCTTCGATCGCTGACGGAAATCGCGTTAAAAGATCATGTTCACTTCACAATTGGATAACAGCCACTCACAATCCGGAATTACACACCTTTTACCTATAGATACTTCCCTATTTATGTCGTCAGATAACTGAATCCATAATCTGATTAACTACCCCGCTCAAAAGTATCTTTTCTAAAATTGTAAATAAGAAAATTAAATAAGTAAATAAGAAAATAAATAAGAAAAAGCGATTTGCATATCTATAACGAACAGCTGGCTGTGTTCAGCGGAAAAAGTATTTCAACAATCGTTGTCAGATTCTTTAATATGATTTTTGATATATAAATCTTGTGAGGAACTATAAGGGCAAGACCAATCATATTAAAGAATTTGACAACAGTTGCAAAATTGCTGAACACAGCCACTGTATCTTGACATTTTTTTAATTTTTGGAATAAATCTCACTCCAAAAAATTTAGAGAGTAAGAAAAAAACAATACACTAATTCTACAATACACTAATAATTTTTCGATTCGTGAATCGAATTGACAACAGAAATGTTGGACATCTAAGTAATTTTTTTAAGCAACAATAGGTCATCTACAAGACTCTGATGGAAATTTCCAAAATAAACGGCATGTATCAGAATTGGTTAAATATTAACGGACATGAAAGTTCGACAGAAAATGTTTCCAACACCGCGAGCGCGAAAAGGATTAATTATGCTATAATTAAACGACAGATGTGTCGCCGATATGTAGTCGCGATACGAGTTGACCTAGGCCAGTGATAATAAATACAGACGGTTTAGCGCCGACATTCGTCGAGGAAGGCGAAAGAAAAAAAGAGACGCCACGGGACTTCCAGCAAAACCGGCTTGGTTAGAAAGCCCTCGCTACCGGGATATTTCTCACCACGTGACACTTTTTTTTATTCTCAAAAGATGTCTATACGATCCTCAGAGCCGGTCCATTTCCCGCCAAAACTTCACCAACTTCTGACAACCAATCCTGTCGACTGTTCACGTTCGACTGTTCTCAAAACGATAAAATAAGGCACACATAATGCACTACTCCGCAGGATTCTTTTTAACCCTGAATAACCGGAAGATGACTACTTTGAAAGGATTCGTTGAAGGATTCTAAAAACTCGCTCCGACATGAATGAAACATTCTTTAGGAAATTCGTATTAACTCTTCTATTGATGCTTTCATTTTTTCATTTTACAAAAAAATGCTCTAAAATGTAAAAATGAAAACAAGATAAAATCTGTACAAAACAGTTTTTTGTTGTTGAAGAATGGAACTTTTTAAAAATCATAACAAAATTCGCATAAAAGTATGAAGATTTTTGCATTATAATTTGAAATAGAGAGAGAGAGAGAGAAAGAGAACCTAAAATAAAAATTAAGAGGAATCCTATTTTCAAAGCGTCTTAGTGTTTGAATATTTCGTGATGTGAATTTATATACGTTTCTAATTTCACAAGCTGTGATCAAAATATTTTTCAGTCTCGAAACGCAATTATAAACAGAACTAATAATGTCATATATTAAATTGACAAACAATTTAATAATATTGATGCTTAAGCATCTTATAAGAATATTAACAAAATTAAAAAACTTCAACTATTTAAAATTCGATATTTAAGATTGAGAAAAAAAATTGCTATTTCAAAAAATATTAGTTGACTCAATTAAATGTAACGGGCTGTTAAGCAAATATTTGTTAATCCATATAAATAACATGTTTTATAAATGTTAAATGATTTAAATTACAAAATCCTGTTAACTTAAATATATAAATATTTGAATTAAATAAATAATCACTACAAATTAAACACATTTAGTCAAATTAACAATTTTTTTTCTCAATATGCATTGACAGAAAGATTAATATATAAGAATGACAGCTTTTTTTTCGCAAGTCAAGCACATTGGGCGTAATAATGAATGAAACTCGCGATTCCAAAATTAATTGTAATTATAATTAATTGTAATTTTTTTGTAAATAAATTCAACTTAATATCTGAGCTGTTCAGCAAATTCTATTATAAAGCGATACTTAAAGAGAAAAAAGGAGACCAGTTACGCGTTAAAAATGTAAATATATAGTCATATTATTATCGCCGGAAGAATGACGCGACATGACGCAATTCGGCGGTGCACTCCAAGGCTCCCGTTGCATCGACGTCGATTAGCGTTAACTTCTATTATCTCAGTTTCGTCGCTATATTTCAAGATACAGTCGCTATAAGATACTATCGAGAGAAAAAAAATAACGAGTCATTGTCTGCGTTTATCAGAAAAAGTAGCTTTGCAACTGTTTTAAAATTCTTCAGTATAATTCTTATCCTTAGTTCATCACTGAATCTAAATATATAAACCAATCATATTAAAGAATCTCACAACAGCAAAGTAGCAGCTAAATGTAATCATTAATTTATATTTCAGTAATATTTACTATACTAATGCCTGCAATCGCAACGAAGCAAATCTCGCTTATCTGGCTCATGAAAGTTGTCGTATCACATTGCGTGTATCGGCTCTAGAGATTAAATTATAATTTCTGGAAAGGAGAAACGCAACTGAGAAATTGGAAACTTCTCGAATACAGACGGCGAAATGCACAGGTCAAAAAAAAAAACATACGTCGAGCAGCCGTCGACAGAAACGATCCTCGACTTTGCGCGTTGCACGCTGAAACGTCAATGGAACGCCGCGTGTTTATCGCAGTTTTATCATGCGGCTTCAATGAGAGATACCATAGTACTCGCATCTTTACTACGTGGCACGGAACTTTTAATATTCCATTGACGAGCACGGTTCTTTCCGCGGGACGGAGGAAAGGATGAGATTTTCTACGAATGGCGACACACTTTCGGAGCGAGGTAACTCGCGAAAACCACCTCGCGTGCGTTTCTCATGAAATGTTGCGAGAGAGATCGCCACGGTGATATTCTTTCAGGAAAAATAAAGGGCAAAGCTGAAATTTTAAGACTTTATTCCTCGATATATCCAAACTAGTTTGTGACTGTCAGAAGTGTGCGCAATAAATTTCTGAAATTTTTTTACGCAATATATCTTAGACAACTCCTAGAAGTAAAGTACAAGTCATCATAACATTAAAATGACGTCACACACAAAATAGCTACAACTTTGACTATTAAAAGTCACTTTTCAATCATAACATAATTGTCACTTTGCTGTGTTTGGGCTAATATTGCACTTGCACGAAACTAAATTTGTCGGTTATTCTTACATAAAAATTTGTCCTTTGATTGGAATGTTAATTTATTGGAAAGAAATTTCCGGTATATACTACAATAAAGGACAGAACTGAGTTTTGAAAAAAATACATAAATTTAAAGAACTTCAGGTACCTGAAAAGAATGAAGGTCTATTCTTTACAATAAAGAACGTATGGCCACCGTGAAGATCGTGGAAGAGATGGAAAATTCCACACAGTAGAGTCTGGTTGTATTACTGAAATTTCTGATTAGAAATGGATAAACTAGAATTTTCTAATTGAATCTTTCATAATTATAGTGAAATAACCAGAATGCTAGTTAAATTCTAGTTAGAATTCCGCGCAAATCATACGATAAAAGTGACCAGCATGACAATTTCAGCCAATTCGATCGAAGTCTTTTTCTCCGACACGCAACTCGGAGGGAAATCTATATGTCTTCGATTTTCGACGAGAGCCAGTTCTCCGACGAATGTGCGAAAATAATCGCGAAAATAATCGCTTCGTGGCGACGGAAACGTGGCGGAACAGCATAAAGGACGCTTCCAAAACCTGTTTCGAGCATCCGGAACTTCGAATGGAAAAATTATTTCCTTGAAACGCGTAAGATTCAGTAGTAGATAAGCCTTCCGTAGATGAATTAAGGAGCGATCATTACAGGACAAAACGATGAAAGAAGGGATCACAGAGAGAGAGAGAGAGAGAGAGAGAGAGAGAAAGAGAGAGAGAGCGGGGGGGATAGAAAGCGATGAAGGAAGGAGGCCGCGACGCGCATTTCGCTCTCCTCTCCGCCGTCTTTCTCCGCTCGCGCGCGCGGCTATCTTATTAGGCGAAATGAAATACCGGCTGAACGAACGAACACGTCCGTCTGTTTGTCCGCTGTTCGTCCGGTTAAAACGATGAGGCCGAGGGCGAAGAGAGGCCGCCGGCTGCGCGTGTTTGTCGGGGCCCCTCTCACTCGACGAACAAACGAACGAACGACGAACGAACGAAACGAGCGTGTGAGCGAGCGAGTGAGCGAGCGGACGAGCGAGCGACGGCGGCCGAAGGTGAGGACGCGGAGAAGAGTGGAGACAGAGAGAGAAAGAGGAAGAGGGAGAGAGAGAACGAGCCAGCTGCCGTCGCTACCGAGGAGCGGTTTGTCGTCAACGACCCTAACTGCTGCCGCCCGTCGCTCGGCGAAGCGTACACGCGCGAGAAACGTATGCGTTCGCCGTTGTTCGTCTCGGCGAAGCGATTGGAGGCGAAAAGGCAGAAAAAGAGAGATGTGGCCGAGAGAGAGAGAGAGAGAGAGAGAAAGATAGAGAGAAAGAGGCGAGGAGACAAAAACGAATGGACGGATAGATGGACGAACGAATGGACGGATGGGCGAGCGGGTGGATGAGCGAGCGAGCGAGCAAGCGATCGATCGGTCGGACGGTCGACCCTGGCGAGACGCAAATTGGCGCGCGACGGAAAATCGCGGGAACGCGATAAAAGCGAGATTATAGGAATCGCGCGGGTCACCATAACTCGCCGCCGAGCGTTGAACGGCACTCCGCCGTCCGACGGGTAGCCATTTTGAGCGACTTTTCTCGCATGGGATGTTCACGGCAAGCTATATCCGCGCAAAATGACCTCCGCAATCGAACGGATGATGCGCGGACAACGTCCGGGCATTCGACAGCGACAGTCGGTGACTATCTCGTTGCCGACGGCCGTCGTCGAGCGACGTGACAGACTTCCGACGAGCTGAGAGTCATGAATTGATCGAGATTCGGATGACGCAGGCGAGTAAACGCCTCGACTGGACGTCATGCCGATTGCCGACAGACGTGGTATTCGCTCCGACGATGTCTGCGCGACGTCGAGGCGGACAGACCGGAGCGTGCGGGAACGTTGAAGTCCGTGCGATGGGCAGCCATCTTGAGGCCAGAGGAGTCGGACGGGCTGCTTCTCGGGTTCTCCGTTCCGCTCCGTCCGCGAAGCACTCTCGCGCGCCGTCCAGGCGTTTCCGACGCGACGTACGCGCGTGTCCTTTTCCTCCACCGCCATCGCCGTCGCCGTTGCGGTCTCCTCCTCGCGATCGTCTCGTATCCCCGCGCGGTTCTGGCGCGGCCCGTGGAAAAAAACGTTCTGATACCGCGACGTACGATATCTCGTACGTCGGAACAAGATGCAGGGAATATCCCGATACTCCGAGTTCCTCCTTCTCTTCCCATCGTATCGCACCTTCTCGCGCTGCTAAACGAGGCCCATAAGCGGCTTCGCGATGGCATCGTTCCCGGTCCCCGTATGCATCGGACGAGTGACGACGGCGACGGCGACAACGGCGCGTGGTTTTTCCACGCACGTAAGATCGGCCGCGACGGCCTGGGAAAGCGGGCAGACGTTTACCTGTATGCGACGATCCCATCGATATATCCAAATAACACGAGGCGATCGCAGGTTCACCGGATTCTACCGTAACACGAGATACGTAATCACGATCACCAATTATCTCGCGACAACGGCGTCACATTTCACACAAATCAACAAAGGTTACCCACTTGACAAAGATGGCGGTCGCGCGGGGGTTACACACTACGCGCACGCGGTGGGGAGTGCACTGCGCGCACACCGTCGCGCTCCTCCGGCTCGCGACGGCGGAAGCACGAAACACCGAAACGCCGTAAGCGGCACGCGTTCCCGTCTGTTCCCCCGTCGGCCAATCCCAATGCGGCGTCTCACTCGACACACACCACGATGTATGTACTCATGTATTCGCACACCACGCGCTCTTGCCAGCAATGCCAGCTCTTACGGTGTGATCACATGGCGTCGTACCGAGTCCAACCGAGATCTGACTCCGAACTCCGACTGTCCGACTCCGATCCGAATGCGTGACGTATGTGTTGCGCGCGCGCGCGCGTGCGCACACACGAAAGGACGAGTGCACGTATGTTACGTCGCGAGACGTCGTGTGTTATTAATGCGTGCATATGCTCCGACCGCGAGTAGCGTTCTCGTGCGATCGGGTACGTTAATAGTCCGATTGTTACGACCTGAGAAATTACAGGAGACAAGTTAGTCTCTCTCGGCGCTAATCTAACCTTACCCGCGGACGATATGCTCCAAACCACGTGCCAGACTGGCAAACTCACGATGACGTAATATCTATTCGACATCGTGGAAGAAAGGATATGAGGAGAAGGGGAGAAAAGATTGATGATTATTTCATATAATATGTATACATCATAGACCCAGCATTGTGTCCGTAGATTGAAGCTGAAAGTTAACAACTTAAAAAGCCATTGGGTTTTATAGAAGTGATAATAATATCACAGGACATCATCATAACTTTATTTGTCTCTTAATCAGGGAACAGAGGCAAGGAAAAGTTAAAACGATTTTATTTATGTGAACGTCATGAAAGTTAAAAATAATGATTTTTTTACTATAAAATTTGACTATTTAATTGAATAAAAATTAAATCATTTTGATTTTTTTTATTAACTTTTGTGTGTTCCTTGAAGAGATATAAGTTTATTTTTTAATAATAAATGATGATATGATGACATTCCTAAATGCATCTAAGGTGTAGATGAAAGTTTAGCTGAAAAAAATACACCTTGAGACAAGAGAAACTGAATATCAATTTATTTTATATACAGGGCATATATTAGAAATATTTTTATTTAAAACATAGTTTTTGCAATACAAGTGTATTTTGTATTTCAGCAGTGCAAATTATGTATTTTGTATTAAAATCAAAAGATTGAAATAAAGTTTTATGTATTTTATAATTCAAGTAATAAAATTGATTGTCAATTATAGTATTTGAAATACAAAATACAAAGCACTTTCATGTTCTCTGCTGAAACACAAAATACATTTGTCTTACAAATACTATTTTTCAAAAAAAAATATTTCAAATACATATCCAATCCTGTTTATATATTTATAAACTTATTTATTGCCAATTTTCAGCTTTATTTCGTACTATATAAATATAATAAAAGCATAGAAATGCTTGGTCTACAATACATTGTTGAACTATTCATATAGATAGAATACAAGAGACTGTGGCTATTTTAACAATGAAAGCAACTTTGTAAGATTCTACTGTTATAACTGTTGTAAGATTCTTTAATGCAATTGATTCTTGCACTTAGTTCCTCAATCAAATGTATACACTAATTTTAAATGTAGAAATTAATCACGATAACTGCGTGCAACAGAAAAAGCAACTTTATAACTATCGTAAAATTCTTTAATATGGTTGGTTTATACCGTTTATACATTTAAATTCAGTGAACGGCAAGCCCAATCAAAGAATTTTGCAACAGTGCGAAGCTGCTTTTTCTGCTGAACACAACTATTAAAGAATCTTACAATACAATTGCAAAATTGTTTTTTTCTGCTGAAAGCAGCAATATTCAAAGGTTCATTCGCGTCGCATGCTCAAACATGCTCCGTTGAAGCATGCGACGCGGACAAACCTTAAGACAATAATTCACGTGGATCAAGAAATAAATTATTAGGAAAAAACATTATCTCTTCGCAAAAAAGAATAACACTGATGCACTCACAAGGATATTTCAGTATACAGCTCTCGATGTCCTTTATTTTTCCAGACTGAAACTTTCACACATCACGCACGTGCAAACGGAAAAACATGAAACTTCTCGAATGTCGAACAGAGAAAGATCCGTAGGTCGGCCGGTTGCGAGATGCACTTGACATGCGCCCGACTGTACTGCACAAACACACTGTGGTCGGTCACATGTACCACGTATACATGTATGTGTATGTACTCATTTACAAAAAAGTTGCAACACTTTTTTTTAACTCGCCCTTGCTCGTAGAGCAAGTTGAATGTAAATTATTAGATTCAATATAAGTAAGAATCAATCGCTCGATAAACAGGCTGCATTCCGAAAGCCTGCCTCGAAAAAGAAAGTGTTGCAATCTTTTAGTTGCTTTTAGTAAAGGACTGTACATGCAACGCAGCGGTATATGTATGCACCGCGCGCGAAATACGAATCTGTACGAATTCACGTGTGCGTGTGCGTGAACTCGCGTATTGCGCGCGATACTTTAATGGTGATACCGCGTGACAAAAAGCGAGACCCATTTCGCGCGGCACAATGGCCGCTTCTCGATCAAGACGATCACAGGCGTGCATCCGATGACCAGACGACTCCGACGAATCCGATGCAACGCAATTGAGAGAACCGGGAGAACCATCGCGAACGATGCTAACAAGACGCGACAGAGATGTACTCTGTCTGATGTCTGAACTCATTGGAGATAATTGTTTCCTCTTTTTTTTCTCGGCTGCGATGCACCCTCCCTGTACTTCTCTCGTTTAAAATTCAGAAGGTTAATATTAAACTTCTGTTCTTTTTTACATAGTTCACATCTTTCCTCTCCATATTGCAGAATAAAAGACGAAGAATGAACTGTCCAAGTTCAGCTAAAACAATAGGCCCATTTCATTTGTCGAAATTGAAAAATTGTTCAGTTGCATCAATTGACTACAAAATAAGTTCTTGAATTTTCAGGAATATTCTATCTTGTAGACAGTCAATCAACACACTTAAGAAATTTGTCGTACGACAAATGAATTATTAGTTTAATGGCTGCATCCCTCAGCAGAGAAAATAGCTTTGCAATTGTTGCAAAAGTCTTTAATATAATTGGTTCATACATTTAGATTCAATGAGGAAATAAGGGAAAGATCAATCATATTAAAGAATTTTTAAAACAACAATTGTAAAGCTGTTTTTTCTGCTGAACGCAGACAAATATTGCTATCGAGAGTGATTCACTTGCACACTGCCAATCACAGCACTTCTGTGAAGGGTTTTTTATTTTTTTTTTTTCTAGCGCTGTGATTGGCTTGTGCGTAATTGCCTCGTGTGTAATTGATATACACCCAATGCCATCAATGTAGAGTAAAACTTGTTTTTTTTAGCTGAACTTCTTGCAGTTCACTTTTTTCTTTTTTTTTTCATACTGAAGAGAAAAAGAAAAGATGAACTGTGATGAAAAAGTTGATTAGCTACATTAGTAGAAAATGACAAAATAAACAACTCAAGTAGAATATAGGAGTCATAATACCATAAAGATGTTATCATGATCTTATTTATTACATAAATTCATTTTTAAATAATGATGTCCTATGATATTATTATGACTTAATTATGATTATAATGTTCTACCTGGAAATCTGAAGAAAATAAATTGAATTTTTTCAAAAAAAAAAAAAAAAAAAAAAAAAAAAAAAAAAAAAAATTAAAAAAAAATAAAAT
>Ga0157363_1000451_pt1 | contig 31524 bp, 43 predicted proteins | sample AttsexASBM1_FD_111477 | JGI IMG/M metagenome (GOLD analysis project Ga0157363, IMG submission 111477) | Fungus gardens microbial communities from leaf cutter ant in Ribeirão Preto, State of São Paulo, Brazil - Atta sexdens ASBM1 | ecosystem: Host-associated > Fungi > Mycelium > Unclassified ... | reverse complement strand
TGTTACGTTAATTGCGAGGTTTAATTTAGGTGCGTGGGCTTTGTTCTTGGCAGGTGTTTTTAGCGTGGTGACTTTGGTCCTGTTACCGGGGTTAGTAATCGTTACCTGTTAATAAAATCATTATGTTAGGGGTGTTACCTGCAATTGGGGTGCGCATCCTGTTTCGTTCCCGCCCCTCCCTTTCCGTGCGTTCATGGGGTCGCGTGACCATGTTCGCCGCATCTCGCTTTCTGCTAAAACAACAAATAAAGCTTGTTTTGCGCAAAATAGGCTGTTTTAATGGATTTCACGCAAAACGACAGGAGGTACATTATGGAACTTTTACAACGTTTACAGGATTGCATTGCACGGGGTGCGGCTTTAACAAGTGCCGTTGCACGCGCTCAGTTTGGCGATGACTCCCCCGAGTCACGAACAATTACCCGCCGTTGGGGGATCGAACAAGCGGCAGAAATGGTAGGTGTCTCACAGCCGACCATTCGTGCGGCCGAACTAGATGGACGCCTGCCGGTGCCGGATATGACGCTAAAAGGTAGGGTGGAACAGCGCGCCGGTTATTCTATCGCTCAGATTAACCATATGCGCGACGTGTTTGGAACGCAGCCATATAGACCAGCTGGCGCTGACCCGGTTGTGGTGGGCGTTGCTGCGCATAAAGGCGGCGCATATAAAACCGCGACAGCCGTCCATCTTGCGCAGTGGCTGGCGTTGCAGGGGTTACGGGTGCTGCTGGTGGATGCGACCGACCCGCAGGCCACAGCGTCGCTGTATCACGGCTACGTGCCAGACCTGCACATCCATGAAGACGACACGCTATTGCCCTTCTACCTCGGCCAGCGCGATGACGCCTTTTATGCCATTAAGCCGACCTGCTGGCCGAACCTCGACATTATTCCTTCATGCCTGGCTATTCACCGTATCGAAAGCGAGATTTATCCGCTGGCCGAGGCGGGGAAACTGCCTACATCGCCGCATCTGCTGCTGCGTGCTGCTATCGAATCAGTATGGGACGGCTACGACGTGATCGTGATGGACAGTGCGCCTAACCTCGGCGTAGGCACGTTAAATCTGGTATGTGCCTCCGATGTTGTGGTGGTCCCGACCCCTGCGGAACTGTACGACTATATTTCCGTCCATCAGTTCTTCGCCATGCTGCACGACCTGATTAAAACGGTAGACCTAGGCGGCTTTGAGCCTGACGTTCGGGTGCTGATTACAAAATACAGCCTTCAGCCTGGCAGCCAGTCAACGTGGATGCGCGAAATGATTAGCAGCGCGTTCGGCGACATGGTGCTCGATGAAGTGGTTCGCGTGACGGAAGAAGTGGGCAAAGGTCAGGTTAAGATGCGCACCATTTTTGAACAGGCAAGCGAACAGCGCGGTACTAACCGGGCATGGAAAAACGCGGTCGATATTTGGGAACCCGTTTGTAAAGAGATTTACGAGAAGCTGATCAAACCACGCTGGTCACAGGAGGCCAAATAATGAAACGAGGCGGAATGAGCAAAGCGCCGCAGATTGATATGAAAAATATCAGCGAGACGGCAAAAACCACGGCACAAAGCTCGTCAGTGCCAGCCCTTAACCAGCTGCACGGCGTGCTCAATAAGGCGCAGGGAGACACAATGACCGTGGAGGTCGCAGGCCAGCCGGTGAAATTTACCCTACAGGTAATCCCGGCGGAACAGGTCGAGCGTAAAACCATGGTTTGGGGTGCTAACGAGCGCCTACAGGAACTGCTGACCGAGAGTGCGCTCGATGACCTGATCCCGACATTCACAACCGACGGGCAGCAATTCCCGGCCATCGGGCGCGACGTGAACGGCGTTATCGAGGTCGCTGACGGCAGCCGCCGCCGCAAGGCTGCGATTCTGACCCAAAGCCAGTATTGCATTTGGGTTGGTGAACTGGACGACCGGCAGATGGCCAGCCTGTCAGAAGTCGGAAACGACTACCGCCCGACCAGCGCCTATGAACGCGGCAAGCGCTACAAACGCATGATCGATACCGTGTACAACGGCAACGTTAAGGCGATGACCGAGGCCGAGAATCTGGCGCGCCGCGTGGTGATTCGCTGCCTGGCTACGGCTGAACTCCCGGTCGAAATCATCAAGCTCTTTTCGAACCCGACCGAACTGTCAGCGCGCGCCGGTGAGGAACTGCAAAAGGTTTATAAAGAGCATCCTGTCATCATGATGAACATGGCCGAGGATTTGGCGATGTACCGGCGCACCGAAATTCTGGATGCTGATTTCATCATCAAAACGCTGAAGGGGGCGAAGCCATCGCAGGAAAAACCAGAAGTGAGGGTCAGAACGTTCGGGAAAGGGATAACGGCAAAGTACAAAGGGGATGCGGTGGAAATTTCTATTCAGAACGTGCCGGACAATGTGATCCGTCGTCTGGAAGAACTGTTAGAAAGCATTGAGAAATCGGAGAAAAGTAAAGAGGTGGAAGAACTGTTTCAAAAGCTGGAGGGGAAAACGGGGAAAGCCTGATTAGGTGCCCTTGCAGCACGCCAGCCGCAAGGGCGCATCAACGGTCTTCTACGACAGGAGAACACGCCGATGCACGTAATTTAACATTCGCGTGCACCGGCTCAAAGAGATAAAGCCGCGCCTGCGGCTTTTTTTATTGCGCGGAAATATTACAGGGGAACAGTCGGGCAAACATTCAGCAAGCGCGCCTAATTATTAACCATGCTTTCGACTATTAATTAACAAAATATTCCAAAAGAGATTATTTTGATGCGGCGGAATTTCCTCCCTGAAATAATTAAACGAGCCTAGCTGTCACTGTTAACAAAATATCCCGTTTTGGGTTATTTGCGCCTGTGAAAGATAGTCCGTTTTAGAATATTTCAGGGACGGGCTGATGCCATCTATTTACCCTAACGACTATCGCGCGGTGATTGCCGCACTGGTGCGAATACGTAAAGAAAAGCGGATCACACAAGTCCAGCTGGCTGAAGCTATGCGGGTTAACCAGTCTTTTATTTCAAAGGTTGAGCGCTGCGAACGGCGGCTTGATATTGCCGAGCTACTGCATATCTGTGAATTACTGGATATCCCCGTGTCTGCGATAATCAGCATCATCCCGGCGCGATTTACGTCTATTCAGGACAACCATTAACGGCTGACTGCTAACTGGTGGCGGCGCTGTCAGCTTCAGAAGCGGCTGATGAATCCTGCATTACGGCAGCTAAGTCGCTCACTCCTGTATAAGTAGTGCTGGCTGTGTCTGTTAAATCCGCCGAATCGTCCGTTCCTACTCCCGTTAAGGTAGTAAAGGCGCTGTCCTGGTAAAACTTGCTATCCGACACATTGTAATAACTGCCCGGATTGCAACTAATCCCATCGCCTATCGCAATAAGAGTGAAACCGGGAATTGTGGTTCCACTCTCTGCCTTCGCCACGTTCTGAACAACGTTTGAACCAGAAATCATCATGGCGTAATTGCCTGCTGTATCACTCATTTTTTACCCTTATGAAAGTTCAATAACCATTACGAAACCATCGCCACCGGCACCGCCTGCATAGGCAATTGTTGCCGCGCTCGATGCGCCACCTAATGCGCCGCTGCCACCCGAACCGAGCATGCCTGCGATACCTGCGGACGCCCCGCCGCCTACCGATGCGCCGCCCGCTGCATCTTTGCTTCTGCCACCTCGACCGCTCTGGTTATTTCCTACCATTGTCGCCAGCAACCATCCTCCCATATCGCCCGTAATGTTTTTGATGTTCCCGCCGGTTGCCGTCCCGCCCGCACCGCCTTTGGCTTGCGTAACTGTCGTTGTAGGCGTGGAAATAATTGAAGCGCCGCCGCCGCCATAAGCAATCATCGTTCCGTTAAACGACGATGTACCGCCTGCTGTACCAGTTGATGTGGTCGCTGTACCGCCTGCTCCGACGACCACTGCTGCTGTATCAGGTACGGTTGTTAAATAGCTTTCTGCATACCCTCCAGCGCCACCGCCAGCGCCGCCACACATATAACCGGCTGAACAGGCAACGGCATACATACCCGCCGCTCCTGCTCCCTGCACGCAAACAATCGCCGCATTGGTGCCGGTTGTTTTCGTATAAGTACCCGATGCCTTGAACATCTGGATATTCAGAATCCGACCGCCTTGCTGGGCCGTAAGAAGTGCCTTAATAGCGGCCAGCATCTGTGAGTCGTCATCCGCATCCAGCGTCAGGCCACCGCCCTCAACTACCGCGATCAATTCCCGCTGAATGCCGTTAAAGAATCCGGCATCGAGAACGGTCGGCGACACGCCGGTTGCTACCGAACCATTTGTTAACTCGCCGTCACTGTTGGCGGTAGTGGTATACGCGCTTACTTTTTGCATGATGTAAGAAATCCTCGCCAGTTAAGGCGCTTAGAAATTGGGGGTTTAAAAGGGGGGTTAGTCGGTGGTGCTGGTGTAGGCGAAATTGATGATGACGTGCGACGGGGCCATGCTGGTCAGGCGGCATTCAAGCAGCTTGTTACCCCACGAGCGCAGCGGGTCGCCCGCATAGTTCGCTCCGACCATCGCATAGGTGATCGTGGTTTCGGGGGCCGTAACCAGCATCACAAAAGGCCAGTCTTCGCCGTTCAGGGCTGCACCTGCGCCTGACATTCCGGCCATAGCGCGGCGGTATTGCGTGATGGTCACGCTGTAGCCGAGCGCCTTCGCCTGCGCAATGAAGTACGCGACAGACTGGCCGCCGGTGGCTGTTAATTTGGTTTTTACCGCCTTCTGACGCAGGGCGATCGAATCGCTTTCCCCGATCGCACAATCGTCCGGCAGGCCGAGGGCGCTTTCCCATTCCGACAGCATGATGGTGGCCGTTGAGGGAAACGCACCGGTTAGCAGGGACAGCGCATCGGTATCACTGTTTGCGAACTCGGCAGCCATCGCGGCCAGTACCTGCGTTTGCACCGCGTCGGTATCGCGCGGCCAGACCAGACCGACCGGCATCAGACCCTGCAAGCCGCTGGTGTACTCGTCTACGCTGAATTTACTCATGTATACGTCACCGTTCCCACGACCGGCAGGCCGCCCGTGGCCATCACGACGTTGGTGGTCGGGCTGGTCAGGATGAACCCTTCGGAACCGTCCACGCCCGCAATCGCGGCCAGAATGTCAGACAGGTAAATCGTCCCGCCCGGTTCGCCGTCGTTGAAAAACACGGTGCTGATGGCGGTCGAAATCGCCGTTTTGACCGAATCTGAAGCGCTGGACAGGCCGGAAAAGGTGAACGGGACGAGCGTCTTCACCGGGGAACACACGTAAATCACAGCGGTTGTGGGTTGCTCGGTGTAAATAGCGTTGGCAACGGCCAGCTGGTCGCCGGTGGCAATGCCGCCGGTGTATTGCGTTTCCGACGACGAGACGCCATCCGTGCCGGTCGGGAATCCGCTGTCGTTGGACTCTTCATCCGTATCCAGCATGATATAAATCCCGACCGTTCCCGCGCCCATCAGACGGCGCGTGACCCACGCACGGGTCACGCCGGACACGGCCAGCGCCCATTTTTTGTAGTCGGCATCGCTGCCGCCCTGCGGGGTTTCCTGATAGGCCGACAGCATCCGCGAACGGAATACCTCTTCGTCCTCAATATCTGCGCCACCGGTGACGGCCACCGTCAGCGTGACCGTGCTGTTGATGCCGGAAATAGCTTCATCAAAGGTCAGGACGGTTCCCGCGTCGGCGTTGCCGCTTGCGCCCCCTCCTGTTGAGTCGGTGCTGGTATCAGGCAGAACGGCGGTGATCGTGCCGGTGGCCGTGCCGCCGGTGCCGATGGTGACTTCGGCATCTACGGTGTACTGATAGCCGTCGCTGCGGTTGAGCACGGACGCGGCGGCAATGGTGTCTCCTGCGGTGCCGGTGAACGGAACGGACGGCCCGGTCGCAGCGGTCGCCGCTTTGCGGTATACGCTGACCAGCGCCGCCCATGCGGCCAGAAACTCATCGGTCGCGGTGTAGGGGTTCGACTGCTTCGCTATCCAGTCAAGATAGCCATAATGGAGATACGACATACCGGCGCTGACGTCGCCCAGCACGCGCATATTCGCAAAGCGAAGCAGCGCGCCGATGTTCTCCAGACCGGTTTTAATGGTGCTCTGATTGCGTGTGCGCAGTTCGGTCAGTGTGGGCCTGCTGTAAGGCATCGGTTAAGACTCCCAAACCCAATAATATTGCACCGTGGTGCTGGATAAATCGGGCTTCTGATAGGTGATCGCCATGTTCAGGCGGCGGGGATAAACGATCTGCGTGTTGATGGTGACGGACGCGACCACGCCGTCATCAATAAGCCACTGCAGGGCCTCTTTTGCGTAGGCCACGGCGCGCGTGGCGACGGTGGTGGACAGGCGCTGACGGCGAAGCAGCCAGATACGCGACCCGATTGGATAGTCGGCATCGGTATCGCCCCACCATCCCTTGCGGTCGGTGCCGTCGTAGTCGTCATCAGCGCGCGCCTGGCGGTCCGTAAACAGGCTGATATAAATCGCCGTATCGAGGTCGCTGCCGGAAACGAGATCCCCGCTGCCGACCTGCCAGTCGCCGGACGACTGCGAAACGTTCCAGATTGTGGTGATATCCGTCATCCGACCTGATCCTCCGTTTTCTCACTGGTTATCGTGCTGCTGCCTGTTTCAACCTCTTTGATTTCGTGGTCGTGGTCGTTGTGCGCATCGCGCAGGTCTTTCATGGAACTGATGTTCCCGCTGCCGGTGTTGTCCACAATGTCCCCGGATACCTGCAACATGGGGGTGTTCATCACGACGCCGCTCGATGCGTTGATTGTGACCGTGGTCGCATTCGTGACCGTCACGTCCTTTCCCTGCGCCTCAACTTCCACCCCGTCGGCGGTCAGCTTCACAAACATCCCGTCCACGTTGTAAATCGCCGTTTCCCCGCTGTTGAGGCCGGTCAGGCGTGAGGCTTTGTGATTGGTGCTGATAACGACGGCGCTGGAACGGTCGCCGCCGAGGCTGACGACCAGCACGTCGGAACCGGTCGGAGGTGCGGAGGTAAAACCAAATTCAGCCAGGCGCTGAACGCTCATGACGTCGAGCGGGGTGCGCACTTGCAGCGTCTGCGTGAGTTCACCGTCGGCCATGCCGGTGACGCGGCCAATACCGACAATCATTTTCAGCTGGCGATAGAGGCTGGCGAGATTCATTTATTCAGCTCCAGAATGTTTTGATAGAACTGGTACGGCTCCACGCTGAACGCCGCTGGCGGCATGAGGACCATTTCGGCCACCGTCCCCTGATCGTCTTTGCGGAACGTCACTTCGCCTAACAGCCAGACCTCATCGTTGAGGCCGAACACCGGCAGCGAAATCGGTATCAGGGTATTGGGTTCCCACAGCTTCCCGGCGCTGTCGCGCCAGCTGTCCACCGTGACCAGAAGGCGTTTTGAACGGCCATAGCGGCGATTCATTTCCCAATCGATGCACGCCTGCGCCTGCGCGTTGGCGGTCATGGTGCTTTCCACGATGGTTGTGCGGTTGCGGTAGCGCATTTTCGCGGCCTCCGGGTCGGTGGCCGTTGCCAGCGCGACCGCATCGTATGCGCTGTCGCCGCTCGCCTCGTTTATCGGGGTGACGGCCATCGATACGCCGGTGTAAACCGAAAAGCGCTCGTCCATGCTGGTTTCATAGGCCGCTTCCTGAATGTTCTGGCCCTGCTTCACGCCACTGGCGGCTTGCTTCGTGCCGACCCGGGTTAAAAACAGGCTGCCGTCCGGCTTGTCGTAATAGAGCAAGGCGGCCCAGCGGCTGATCCGGTCGATAACCTCCTGCGAGGATTCGCCCCAATTGAGCGTGAACTGCGGAACGGTGGCCGATTGCGTGACGTCGCTGGTCACGGTGATTCCGTAAGGCTTCGCCAGCCGCTGCGCTATCTGTAGCGGCGTTGCCCCGCTGATGACGTTGTTCTGCCAGGTGGCCGAGCAATCGACGAGGTCAGCGCACTTGCTGCGGCCCACCGCGTGAACGGCGTGGCGCGCGCGTGAAATCATTGGCGCCCATCGATCCACGTAGCCAGTGATGACGGTGTCAGTACCGATTTTCACCACGCAGGCATCGCCCGGAACAACCAGCTGTTTGTTGTCGCTGCCGGGGAAGTAGTCCATCAGCGACAGCTCAAAATCCGACGGCAGGTGCTCAATGCTGCGGGTCACGCGCACCGAGTCCCAGCCGGACAAGACCTTGCCGTTAATCGTCAGGGAAAGGTCATCACTCATGAAGACAGCGCCTTAAAGCTGGTCGGCATAAACGCCGGATGAATGGGGTCGGCCATCTTGACCAGTGACTCCGCGCGGGATGCGTCCTGATAAAGCCGGTTAGCGACCGTCAGCGCCGGTAACGGGCTGGCATAGGTCACAGTGACCACGCGGGCAAGGCTCGCCCCGTTCGTCTCCAGCGCCGTCACGGCATCGCTGCGCAGCGTCTGCATGGCTTCGTAAATGTCGTCGTAACCGGCATCGGCTGCCGTCAGGATGGCCGCGTCCATGACCGTCGCCACGCGGCGCATAAGCGCGGTCGCTTCTTCGTAGTTGGCCGGGGTGTATTGCGAGGCGGCATAGGCCATCGCCGAGGCGGTAAGGGTGTTAATGAAAATCGCCGTTTCGGTCGCGACCGCGCTGTCGTAAGTGTCCTGGCGATAGGTCGTATCGCTGAACCCGGACAGGCTTTCCAGTGAATCAATCAGGTCAGAACCGCCCGCGACGCTGCCGAGCATCACCGTGTAAACGGCTTGCAGGTTGGTCGAAAATTCATCCAGCGTGCTGCTGGCCGCCAGCGTGGCAATCGCGGCGGTCATGTCGGCGCTGTTCTCGACCGAGGCCGCGATTTTGGTATCCACAAGGGCCGCATAATCGTCGGTGTCGGCGGTGTCATCGGTGCTGGATGACGTGCCGGACGCGCTGCCGCCCACGCTGCCGGTGTTGTAGCGACCGTAACGCGTGCTGCCAAACGTGCTTTTCAGTACGTTGCTGAGGTTGGTCGCCTCGGTAAAAATGCTGGTGACGTCGCTGGTCCAGAACGCGACGGTGCTTTTTATCGTCTTAATCGCCTGCGACACGCTGCGCATCTCGCCTTTGATGGCTGCAATGACGCTGGCTGCAATCGTGGTCACGGTCGCGAACCATGACGTTTTGACGGTGGAAGCGGCATCGGCGGAACTGGTGATGGCGAAGACTTTCAGCCCTGACTCAATCACCGTCAGGGTGAAGCGGAACACGCGTCCATCTTCCACGCTTTCCGAGATGCGGAGGCCACCCTCCGGCACGCTGACGGTCAGCTCGCCGAGGGTGGGATGCATCAGCGTCCCTGACCCGGACGTTTCGGCGGCGGCGACCAGTGAATTTCGCTGCGTCATCACGTCCGGGGCGGTGTAAATCCTGCTGCTCTGGATAATGAAGCCGGTCAGCTGAATACGGCGCGTGCTGCGCCCCATGTCCTCAACCCACACAGAATCGCGATAGGGGTATTCGTGGACCGCCTGACGGCGACCGAACGATCCGTCACCCTGTACCACGGCGAACGGCACGCCACGAAACGAGGCGGCGTGTAAATTGTCCTGCCAGCTCCACGAATCGCCGGACTCGCCGAGAAGGCTGGACAGGGCCGAACTTACAATCGACATGTGCCTTGCTCCAGATGCAAAAAAACCGGCACGGGGCCGGTTAGGGGGTTGGGGTTAGGATGGCTGTCAGGGGAACGTCATCGCGGTACTGACTTTTGACCCGTTGCCGGTGGCGCTCTGCCGCTGGCCGGTTTTGCTGTCAATCATCGTGACTTCGACTTTTATGCCGTTCTGCTTCATGGCGTCGGTAAACGCTTTCGTCATGTCCTCCACGCTCGGGCCTGCTCCCTGTCCGGGGACGGGTGCGCCCGGGGCGCGGTACGGCGACACAATCGACGGCGTAGAAGGGGGTTGCATCAATACTGAAGGCTGGCCCGGCGTGGGCTGCTGGATGATGTTCTGAATGCGGTCAGTGGTGTAAGGGTTGTTCCCCTCCTGATTAAACAGCGCACCGAGCACGCGGGCGCGCATCCGGGGGTCGTTTAAATTCAGCTGCGCATTCGGGTCGATCCCCAGCTCCTTGCTGGCGTTGGTAATCATGCCTGTCGTGTTGTTGCCGTCACTGCGCGGCGATGCCTTGCTGATGATTTCCGACAGCGTGCGCAGCGGGTGATCCACGTTTTTCGACTGGCCGGTGTAATACAGCATCAGCTGGCGGTCTGCGGCGCTGACGCCCTCGTCACCGCTGCCAAACCGGGCGAAATTGCTCGCGCCCGGAACGGCTCCCGGCTGGCCTGCGTAACGCAGATTCCACGGGTTATTGTTGGCGACCGAAAGCGCATAACGGTCACTGACGCCCGACGGCTGAACGGTTCCGCCGCTGCCGGTTGGGCTGGTCAGGGCGCGCATGTCCTGCTGTAACTGATTCGCCTGGTCATTCAGGCCGTAGCGCACGCGAAGCTTACCCGCTATGTCAGATGACCCCGTATCACCGGTAATAATGGACAGCTTTTCACTGGAGGATAACGAGTCCATAAACGGCTTGTCTTTCCGCGCCCGGGCAATCCAGTCGGCCTGTTTGTCGCTGATTAAGCCGGTTGCCTGCTCCCACGCAAGCCCTGACGTCGGGTGCTGCATCACTTTCGCGATGCCCTTCACCCCGTCATTGACTGAACCGTCCGACAGCAAAGCCCCCGCGATTTTCTGCTCCATGCGGTTTTTCAGGCCGTCCCACGATGCGCCCACGTCGGTGATGTTGCGGTTTAGCGTCACTAAATCGGCGTTAACTTTGGGGTCAACCGTCAGCCCGATTTCGTCAGATTTGGTTAACAGGTCTTTGAGGCGAGCGCCTTCGCGCAACAACTGGAGGCCGTCAGCGTCCAGCCCCAGCGCATCGGCCACCGTCTTCTGATTCTGCGGGGACAGCTTCGGAAACACGGCGGCCAGCTGCTGCATGGTGCCGAGCACGTTGGCCGTGCCGTCGGCGTTGCGCACAATGCCCGCGTGGATCTGATTCATAATCGCCAGCGCGGAACTGTTTCGCCCCTGCAGGGCATCGTTGAAGGTTTTATAAAGCCCTTCGACGCTCCCGCGTGCACTGGCGCTGTCGCTGCCCAGCAAGCGCATGGCTCCGGCCAGCCGGGTGAAGTCCTGCACGCCCATCCCGGCGTTTTCCGCTGCGATTTGCAGGCTGTAAGCGTCCTCGGCGGCGTCACTCAGTTCGCCGCCCATGTGGGCAATCCCTTTGCCTGCGAGATACGCCGCCCCACCGGCGAGGCCCAGCTTGCCGACCATGCCGCCGAACTTGCCCGCCATTCCCGTAAAGTTACGCAGCGGCGGGACCATGTCGCCAATCAGCTGGACGTTGTCTTTTGCAAAACGCCCCAACTGGTTAAACAGCCTGTTAATGTCGCTTAACCCGTCCTTAGTGTCCTGACCGCCCAGCTCCAGCCCGTCGTTCGTTTTCTCCAGCTGCGGAACGAGGTTTTTCACCTGGTCATCAATGCGCTTCAGGGCATCGCTGACCTGATCGTCGGCGACCAGCTCGAAATCAAACCTGTTAGCCATCCGATCCCGCCCTCAGTTTGTTAATGCGGCCCGCCTGCCGTTCCCAGAACTGGAGGCGGGACCACGTCAGGCGGTCCGCATCCGTCGGACCCCATTTATAAAAAAAAGTCACTTCGGCTAACTTGTCTTCCCAACTTCCTTGTCCGGGAAGAAACGCAAGAAAGCCGTTAAGTAACGCTCTGCCTCAATGAAACGGGTGATCGGTAGCTTTTTCAGGGCGAACGGGTTCACCCCGGACAGCTCCGACATCAGCCACAGCATCGCCGCGTCTTCGCCGGACGTTTCAAACTTGGTGTAGTAGTCTTTGAACTGGAGGAACGTCGGTTCATCCAGCGTAAAGCCCTCCCACGCCTCCGACCCGTTGAAACTGGTGATCTGCTTCTCCAGCTGGACAACGAGCGGTTTTGAAATGTCAGGTTCAGCGCCTGCGTGATTAATGAAATTAAGCAGGTACGCCTGACCGCGACGCAGTACGGTCAGCTTCATTCCGTCCAGCTGCGCCACCGGCACGTTTGCCAGCAAGGCAATCAGTTTGCCGATGGCGGCGTGGGCGTTCGTGGCCTTCACGTCGGCGTAAAACGCCTCGACTTCATGGCGCAGCGGCTCGCGTAATGGCATAGGCCCTTGCGGGCCAAACTGCTGATTAAATACCTCATCCATGGGGATTAGCTCTCCGTGACGCTGATGCCTTCCCAGCGAACCGCGAAGACTGCATCCTCGCTCTTCACTTCCTGCTTGCCGACAGACCAGAGGCCGGAACCGATGATCGTTTTGCCGTTAGCAAGCAGGGCCGTCACCGAGACGTTGGTCTGGTCGTTAAAGTCGGCGACGGTGGTTCCGCCGCTGTCTCGGACCTGCGCCGAGATGTAGCCGACAACCGGCTTTTCTTTGTAGCCGTGCGGGCCGTCCATCCCTACCAGAGAGGAACGATCCACATTTGATGGACTGTATTCGAAATCAGCCGCAATCATGATGGTCACGCCGTCCACGGTGACGTTGGCCGTACCGGCGAGGCGGTTAGTGGTATCACCCATTGCTTAAAATCCTTATGAAGAGGAAGACTGGAGACGGAACTGGTTGAGCAAGGCGAAGATGCGCAGCTGGTCAATCAGCACGCCCGGCCACAGCACATCGACGCGGTTCGGGTTGCTGCTGTTCTGCTCCACAATCAGGCCATCGGCGAAGCCGCTGGAGTCCTGGACGTAGCCGTTGTATTCCAGCGTGGTGTACTGCGCGATCAGCTCGGCGCGGATGGTGTTCGGCGTCACGATGGCCGCACCGGCGGCGAACTTGGTGCCGTTGGCGGCGAGTTTCATGCGCGCGAACTTGGTGGTGACGACGCTGGACAGGAAGCGCGTGACGTACATCAGGAGGAACATCGTTTCGATCTCCAGATACGAATCGTCAGCGTCGCCGTAGCTGTTCGTCTGGTAGGTCGTGATGATGTTTTCCAGCGTCACCGTGCCGTCGCTGCTGACCGTGGTGGTCGAAATCCCGCTGTGTAGAAGGTTGTTGCGCTCGGTCAGGGTGAAGCGTGACGCCAGCGGCGGGGCCAGAATTCCGGCGACTTCCAGCGTCTGCAACGGACGACCCGGGTCATTACGCAGGCTGACCGCTGCCGCGCCCCACGCTGCCGCTGTCCACTGGCACGGGGTCGATGGCGAGTCGTACACGCCGATCAGAGATTCATGCTGGTTGTTACGCAGCTCACCCGCCGCCGTGCACTCGCCGTAGGTGCCGAAATAGGCTCCCATCGAATGGCCGTACAGCTGCGAGGCATAGCTCCAGCGGCCCGTGCTGTCCGAAAGCAGGGTTTTCACCGAGTCCAGCGAGGTCGTATCGGTGTACGGGTTCACAATGAAGTCGAACGCCTTGTCGCCGAGGTTATCCAGCGCGTCATCCAGTGACGGGGTGCCGGTGCCGCCGCTCATGGCCGTAATGGTCAGCGCCATTCCGGTCGGGGTGGCTTCACCGCCCGCCGTGCCGAGGTAGTTCAGGCGCATGTCGATGTTGTTGCCGTGCGCACCCTTGTTTTTGGCCGTGACGGTAATCACGCCCGCCGCAGCGGTCGCCGTGACCGGCAGCGCGGTCGCCGCGTTAATGGCCGCCGCAAGGTCGGTTGCGATGGTTGCCAGCGTGTCGCTGGTAGTGACGGCAATCTGCACGCGCGTCCCGCCGATATACAGCGACAGCGTCCCCGCTGCGGTCGCAACGGAGGTCACGGTCAGCTTGCCGGTGGCCGCCACGGTCGCGGTGCCGTCGGCAATCGGCAGAATGTAGATTTCGCCCGCCGTATCGTTGGCGAGATACGCGGCCATCATCAGGTGCAGCATTGAGCCATAGCCGCAGACGCCGCCCACGGTGGACGCGGAGGACGCGAGGAACGGCACGCCTGCGGCCTGCGTGGCCGTATCCAGCTGCTGCCCGATAATCAGCGTCAGCTGCGTAGCCGTGGCCGAGTTGGCCATCGAGTTGTCCATCTCCGCATAAAACAGCGGGGTGCGCAGGGTGCTCGGTACGTTAGAAAATGCGACTGTCATTAGCTGCTGGCCTCGGTGGTGGTTGAGGTGTCAGCGGTCGCTGCGCTGGCCGTAGTGGTCGCGCTGGCGGTGCTGGTCGTGGTGCTCGCTGCCGCTGACGTGCTCGCCGCTGCGGTGCTGGCCGTGGTGGTGGTGCTGGCGGTGGTGTCGGTCACTTCCACCACGTCGCCGTCGCGCAGGCGGCGACGCCAGAACGCGTTAAGCTCGACCTCTGCGCCGTCTGCGGGCAAAAGCTGGCCTTTGACGGGGTCACGCACGGCGCGCCCGTCAGCGGGTTTTAATTTCATGGGTTGGGTTCTCGGTTATTGCGGGAGAGTGGCGTCGAAGCCGGTTTGTGTGGTGCCGTCTGCCTCGCTGACGCGCAGGCCGATTGTTTCAAGCGGACTGGTCGGAATCGGATAGAAGTCCTCCGGCCCCTGGTAATACTCCACGTCGATTTCGTAGGTCAGCTGTGCGATGTGGCCATCGCCCCCTGCGTCTACCTGAATTGCCGAGCGGATGTGTTTGTACTGCTGCGTGACACTGGTCAGCTCGTAGCTGTTGATAACCGCCCGTTCGACCTGCTCGCGCAGCGTTTCGAGCGCCAGTTCGGCCAGCTCCGCCCCGTCACTGGTCGCGCTGTCGAACTCTTCCAGGCGCCCGGTGATGCGCACCGTGGTCACGGCGTTGAATTGCGGGGCGTTGCGCCCTAATGACTGCTTTTCATCAAAAGGCGTCTGCACCAGTAGCACGGGATAATCTTCGCTACGGGTCGCCCAATCGCGCGGGGAATAAACACGATCCCCGGCGTCGGTCGCGGCGGCTTTAAGGGCGGCCACGACCAGCGTGCGGATAGTGGCCGCATTCATGATTTCACCCGGTTCAGTACCAGTTTCCGGCCTCCATGGCTGTCGGGCTGGACGTCAGCGACTTTAAAAATGGTCGCCACGCTCACCACAAACAGCATGTCGCCCTGCACCGGCAGCGCACGCCCTGCGGCGGTAAACTCCCCGTCACGCACGCCCAATACTGCGTGCGTGGTGTTGATCGTCGGGTCGCCGTCGTCGAGGGGTTCCACTTCCTGCGTGTAAGGCCGGTCGAAAATGCCAGAAATGTCGAAGGCTGCCCCGCTGGTCGGACGGTAGTTGACGGGTTCGCCAAAAGTGTCCTGTAACGGGGACAGCAATTCACTGTCCCAATCGACGGCCATGGTCAGCGCACCTGTACCGCACCGCCGCTGATGCTTACGCGGGGGCTGGCCTGTGCGGCGTTCTGGAGGTCTTCCAGATAGTCCACAACACCGCGTGCTTTCAGGCGTTCAGCGTCCACGCGGGGCAACTCGACAGCTGAGTTTGCGGGGTGCTGCTGGCCGTTGTGCTGCACGTGCTTTTTCGGGCGCACGACCACTTCAATAAACGCGGGTAATTCCGCGTCTTCGTCGCTGTCGTCGCCATCGTCAGGCGGGGTTGGTGTGACAACGGCAGAATCCGCGCCGGATTCGCCATTTGCGGCGATTTCAGCGGTTTCCTGCTCCGTTGGGTCGATGGTTTCAGCCGACGCCGCAGCGTCGGTCTGAGCGGCTTTTCCGGCCGCTGCGGTTGTGCGCGCCATGGATTACAGAACCACGGCAGCAAGGCAGGCGTTAACACGGCTCGGGATGACCATCGGGGCTGACTGCATCATCAGGAAACGCTGCGCCGGGTCGTCCTGTAACCACGTTTTAGGCGCGAACGCCATTGGGCCATAGTTAAACGCCGGGTCCATGATTGCGCCGAATGCGCGGGTGCCCATCAGGTCAGGACCGGACAGCAACACCGTACCTTCAGCCAGCATCGGCTGCTCGACGCCGTTTTCGTCGATGTACCAGTCGTTATAAATCCACAGGTCCAGCTGACCCCAACGGCCTTTGTAAATCGCGCCGCGCTCGATCTGCGTACCCGGGTTAATTACGTTCCCGTTCTGGCCGAGGCCCGGGAAGATGATCGCGCCTTCCAGCGACTCATCCAGCACGAACGCGTCCCATGCGGAGGACTCAAACACCAGATCGCGCGCTACGCCGCCCGACTTCTGCAGGATGGTTTTCACCCAGGCGTTAACGTGCGCGGTCGGCTTGGTGTACTTCTTCGCGGTGGTGGTGGTGTTGCTCCACAGGTCATCACCGGAAAGGTTAACGGTCAGCGCGCTGTCGCGGCCAAAATCGACCACGGTCGTCTCGTAGCCTTCGCCTTCCACGGTGACGCTGCCGAACTGCATCGCCTGATTGCCCATCCACTCCAGGCGGCGATAAAGCATGTCCACCTGATCGGCCATTTCGAACATCATGTTCAGCTGCTCGCGCTGCGCGGCGGTGTACTCGCCGCCGATGCGCTCACCAATCTGGCGGCGAATCGGTTTGCGCAGGTCAGGCACGCGCTTGTCTTTGATGTAAGCCGGCTTAAACGTGTTGGTCTGCATACGGCGCTGCTCGACCAGCTTGCCCGCCACCAGTGGCGACACAAACGGCGACATACGGCGCTGGCCGACGTCCACGTCGATAGACACAAACTCGGTGTCGCTGGTCACGATGTTCGGGAAGAAGCGATCAAGCATCCAGTTCTGAGAGGTCAGAAGGTTTGGCACGATGCCGACCAGCGTGGAGGTGTCAAAAATATTGGCGGTAACGGTCATAAAATTCTCACTAAGCCCGCGCACGGCGGGCAAATTTTGGACGTGCGAATCCCTGCCCGGTGAAGGGCATAAATTCACGATTCAGGGTTTAGCGGGGGCGGTTAGACGCCGGGGCCGGTAATGCTGTCCTGGAGGAAAATCGAATAGCCGCGCATCGCTTCGGCGAGGTCTTCCACGGTCCAGCTTTCGTCGTAGGTGATGCGGTTCTGGTTGAACGCGCCCATGATGTAAACGCCTGCGGTGTTGGCTGCGCCGGTGGTGTCCACCGCGTCCGCCAGAATCGCGCTAGGAACCTGTGAACCATCAGTCGCGGTGCGCACGCACTCGCTATAGTGGTTAGTCGGTTCAGACACGGTCAGCGTGAACACGTCACCGGCCACAAACGCGGTCGCGCCTGCGGTAATGGTCAGGTTCAGCTGGTTGCTGGTGAAGGCGGTTCCCACGGTGACGGTGCCGACGGCGTTGCCGTTCGGGTCGGTCAGCGCAAAACTGTCGGCAGCGGTGGCCGTCAGCTTGTATGCGCCGACCTGTGCCGCGCTGCCCACGCTCAGGGTGCCGACGGTGCCGTTGCCGGTGCCGGTCACTGCGCTGGCCGCCACGCTGTGCAGCGAGGCACGACCGAGCACGGTGCCGCGCTTCAGCGTCAGGCCTGCACCGATAACCACGGTTTTAGTGACTAACTGGACGTTGCTCGCAATCAGCTGATCGGGAATAAACGTGTCCTGAATCGCGGCGGGCTGCCACGGGTTCTGGCCGAACTGGTTAACAGTGGTCATTATTTTTTACCCTGATGTGAGTTGTAGAGGCTCACCAGCGCGTTAACGCCTGCGGCTGGCCCGGTTGGCTGTTCGGCATCCTGACCGACCTGATGGCGGGGAAGATTGCCCATGCGCTCATCGAGCGACACGCGGCCAGATTTTTTACCCTGCGGTTCCATCCCCATCGTGGCGATGTTCAGCTGCTCAATAGCGGCGCTGGCGGGAATGCTGGTTTTACAGGCGAGGTACGCGGCGAGGTCCATGCGAAGGGCGGCGGCGGGTGTGCCAAAAATCGCGGCGACGCGTTTTTTCTCCATGCGGCGACCTTTGGCCACCGAGGCGTCGGCGTCGTCTGAATCATCGTCCTGTGCCTTTTTGCCCTTGGCCTTTTTAGCCTTCTTGGCTTTTTCGTCTTCCTCTTCTTCGGCCTCTTCCTCTTCCTCCTCCTCTTCGGCCTCTTCTTCCTCCTCAGCCTTTTCCTCTTCTTCCTCCTCCTCCGCGCGCTCCTCTTCCTCTTCTTCGGCGCGGCGAGCGTTGGCGGCTTTCGCCGATTTATTCAGGCCCATCAGGTGGGCAAACGGGTTTACAAACTTCGGCATGTCACTCTCCGATAATGGCGATTAAGTCGCGGAACGCGCGGTCAGGCGGGGCGACGGCATCAGCCAGCCCCAGCTCGACGCCCTCGGCTGCGATAAAGGTCGCGGCCTGCGTTCCCCGGATGGTTTTTTCAGAAATCCCGCGATTGCGGGCGACGGTACTCACAAACAGCGCGCCCATCGTGTTCACGTCCTGCTGAATAGCATCGCGCGCCCGGTCGCTCAGTTTCTGATAGGGGTTGGATTCGGCTTTGCGGTCGCCGAAAGTGATGATCGAGACGGATAACCCGTCGTCTTTAATTTTCTGCGTCCAGTCGCAGTGCATCACGATGACGCCGATTGAACCCACGCCACCGGTGCGCGGGACGATAATGCGGTCAGCGGCACTAGCAAGCGCGTAGGCGGCGGAATACGCCGACTCGTTGAGCACGGACCAGATAGGCTTAGTGCCGCGCGCGTTGTAAATTTCATCGACTAAATCAAAGCAGCCCGCGACCTCGCCGCCCGGTGAATCGACGTTGAGCATGATGGCTTTCACGCTCTCGTCGGTCATGGCCGTTAAAAACGCCTGGCGGATACCGTCATAGCCGGTCATGCCGCTGTAGGTGCGCAGGTGGCCCGACTTCTGCACCAGCGTCCCCTCGATGTTGATAACGGCCACCGGTCCGGCCATGTCGTAACCCTTGTCGCGGTCACGGCCACGCGCGGGGCGGCTGAACTCGTCGTCGTCATCCCACATCATCGACGGCCCGTTAATCCGGGTAATGCCGAAACGCTCAGACAGCGCGGCCATCACGACCTCGGCCTTTCGCGGGTGAAGCGCAAGCGGCGTATTAAAAAGCCGCTGCGCCAGTAAGGGCAGATTCACTATTTTTCCTCCGGGTCGGTGATCGTCTTGCTGGCTTCGTCGCCTTGCAGGTACTCAGGCAGCGCCAGACCGCGCTCAACAAAGCGGGCCTGCTCAATAGCGCGCTGGTCGATAACTTCTTCCCAGTCATCGCCCTCGCTGTCGCCGACCTCTTTTTCAAGCGTTGACATACCGGCATCAAGGCCGAGGATTGCGCCTTTCTTCTCGGCGACGGGGTCCACCCATCCCCGCCCCGGCCCCATCCATTTCGCACGGCTGTAGGCGGAACGTGCTTCCAGAAAGTCGGGCGCACCCGCTGGCAGCGGCACGCCTCCGAGGGAATGCACTTCCTCTACAAAACAGGTGGCTACTGGTTGCGCTGTCCCGGTGGCAAAGTCGTGACGGCGGCGGGATAACGTTTTCCACGCTTCCAGCATCGCGGCGCGCGCGGAAGAGTAGTTAACATCAGACCAGTCCTGTGTGACCTGCTGCGTGGATAGGCCGGTGGCGGCTGTGATATTGCGCAGAACGGCGGATTCAAACGCCGCAAAATTTCCGCTCGGGCGGGCAGCATTGACCATGCCGACTTTTTCACCCGGGAAAAGCATGTTTACGCCTACGCCGCCCTGTAGTGAAATGCGGCGGTCAGCGTGGTAGTCGATGCGCTCTTCCTGATACGCCCCCAGCTGGCCGCTGTCGCCCATTGCCTCTTCGACCATCTGCTGGTCGTAGGGGGATTCTATAAACGCGCCAAACACGGCATTTAGGATCGCCGCTTCGACTTCGCTCTGATCGTATTTAATCAGCATTTTCAGGCGCTGGATGACGGGCGCGAACATGCTCAGGCCGCGATGCTGTGCGGCGCGGTCGCTGTCGAAATCGTGGATCACAATCGGGCGGCCCCACGGCGTTTCACGCGGTACGCGCTCCCATGTCATGGTTTTTTCACCGCTCCACCAGTCGCCCTGATGCGCTTTGCGGAAGTGGTACGCCACCGGCGCGCCGTAGTCGTCCAGCTCCACGCCGCCGCGAATGTGCGCCATGTCATAAACCTGCTGCGGGTTGCTCAGGCGGTCCGGGTCAATCACCTGCATTGAGGTTGCAAACTGCGCGCGGCCATAGCCCAGCCTTTCCGGCGTGTAGTGCATGACGACAAGGTTATCGCCATCAATAATTTTGTGGCGAAGCCCCAGCCGGAACATCTGCGATACGGTTTTCTTGCGTTCGTAGTCGCACCAGCGACCCTCGTCGTTTGCCCATGTGCGCCACTGCGCGGCCATGTAGCGCGCGTACTCGTCAGCCCATACGGCATCAAACGCTTTGTTGCCGGTCAGGACCTGTAATGACTGATAATCCGGCTTAAAAATCGGCCGGTATGTTGCCCCGACCGCATTGTCCAGAATGCGCGTGACCGCACCGGCGGCCCAGCCATCGTTACGGACAATGTCGCGTGACCGAGCGACGATCCGGTCGCGATAAATGTTAATTTCGTTATCGGTGGACCACAGCGTCGGCTGCCACCCGCCCAGCTGGTCGCTGAACGAGTCGGCGGCGTCATACGGAACCCGACCGGAACCATTCAGCGCCTTAAAGCCCGGGCGGGATGGCTCCAGCGGCAGGCCGTTAGCGCCGAGGATTCGAACGGGATTCTGTTTCATCAGTATCTGAACCTCACCTGATGACGACGACCGCCCGGCATTCCGAGCGCGCGCTTAACCTGCATAATGAACTGCGTCAGCTGCGCCATGCTGGTTGGCTGGTAGGCCACCGAACGCGTGCCGTCGCCCTGCGTGTAACTGAGGGAAACGGTTTTCTTTCCCATCGCCATTTCGGCGTATGCCTGCTGCGCGCTGGTCAGCATCGACTGCAACGAGGCGCGGGGCATCCCGGCAAGGATGCCATTATCAAGTGGTTGCATGGTTTGCCCTTATGACGGTAGGCGTTTAGAAAGCCGCTTACGCGGCTCCGGGGGTTGGTCCTGCTGGACAATGACGCCGGGCCGCTGAAAGCTCGGCTTTGCCGGTTCAGGTGCCGCAGGCGGGGCTATCAGCTTGTCCGGGTTGGCTTCGATGTTGTCGGCCATCCGGTTCAGTTTTAACCCCTGATGCAGTAATCCCATCAGGGCGGCGTAGTTATAGACGCGGCAGTCAAGCGCTTCGTTAGCACGACCCGAGCGCAGCTCCCACACGCGATAGATAAATCCGCCCGTGCTCTTTTTAACTGAACGCTCGGCCAGTAGCTGACTGAAGTAATTCAGGTCGCGGTCATGCGGGTAGTGCATGTAACCCGGCTGGCTTTCACCCGGCGCGGGGGCGTCCAGGCTTAGTCGGTTGCGGATCACGTCTTTCGCGGCATTAACGCCGATAATGACGGGGCGATAAGTCGCCTTGCTGCGGTTAGACGGCTTCTTGTTCGGCCAGACGGGCGAACGCTTGCCGCCGCGTGCAGACTCGCCCTTAATCGCCCAAATGCGGCGACCGATGCGGGCTTTGGCAAACTGGTAAACGGCCTCCGTATGGTGGCCGCCCGAGTCAATACAGCCCGCCATGATGGTGAAGCCGCGACCGTCGCCACGTCGCCAGACTTGCAGGAGGTAAGCGTCCAGGCGTTCCCACGGTTCGGGCGTGTCTAAATCGCCTTCAATGACTTCATAGTCAATCGACCAGCTTTCCTCGTTGCGCCCCCAGCCGACGATCTCAACTTCTAAGCGACCGTCCTGCGTATCAATACCAGCGGTCAGCAACACCACGCCATCAGGCACTTCAGCGGCGTACACTTCGCACCGCTCAAGCAGCTTTTTCTCATTCAGAACCTTATCGCCGGAATCCTCATAGGGCTGGCCCAATGTCGTGTTTATGAACGTCTGACGCCGGATCGGGTCATCCTTCACTTTTAGCCATTCGGCGACCAGCTTTGGCCATGCGGCCTTCGGGAAAAGGCTGTACGCCGTCCAGATATGAAACCCGGCGATACCTTTAAAGGGCTTGGTCGCACGCCATTCGCCGCGCTTTACCATTAACGGCAGGTCGCTATGCTTAATCACACAGCCGTTATGACGGCAGGCGTAATAAGTGGTCGCGGGCAGGCTTTCGCCGTTTTCGTCCCGGTCCCATTTCATGCCGTAATGCGAGGTGCGATCCCCCCACTCCAGAACCTGAAATTCACCACAGTGCGGGCATGGCACGTAATAGAAACGCTGGTCGCTTTCTTCAAACGCCTTTTCGATACGGCTTTCACCTTTAACCGTAGGTGTCGAACCAATGGCGATTTTGCTGTTCCAGAACGTTTCAGCGCGCTTTTTGCCCAGCGATATCTGGTCGCCTTCGTTCCCTGCACCCGATACCGGGTAGCCGTCCACCTCATCAAACAGAACGAGACGGCAGGTTATGCGGCGAAAGCCTCCCGGGCTGTTCGCGCCGATTAACGTCAGGTTCGAACCGCTCAGGAACGAGCGTTTTAAAATGGTCTGGCTGGTGTCGCGGGATTTAGCGCCGCCACCGACCAGCGCGGCAAGTACTGGCGTGTCGCGCAGCATGGGCGCGATTTCTGTCTTGCTGTAATCCTCGGCATCATCCTCGCGAGGCTGGACGACCAGCATCGGGGACGGGTCATGATGAATGTGATAGCCAATCACCATGTCCAGAATCTTGGTGTAACCCACGCGAGCCGATTTCATTACGACTACCTCATCCACCGGTGGATCGGTGAAGGCGTCCATAATTCCATCCTGAAACGCCATCGACCTGAATCGACCAGTCTGTGAGGAGGTTTCTTTAGAAAGCATCCCGTAGGTGTTCGCCCACTCGCTCAGGCGCAGCGGAACCGGCGGGGCAAGCGCTCGCCGGATTGAAATCAGTTTGCTTTTGAAAATGTGCCAGGCTGACGGGTTATCCGCTGGCGAGGTCTGCTGGTTCGCTTCCATCGGCGCTAAGTTCCTCCATTGCTTCATGGATCACGCTTTGCAGTGCGGCCACAAATTCCGTGTCATCACTGGTCAGGGCAAGCAATCGGAGGCGCGGTCCGTGTTCGGGCGCAATGGCGATAAGTCGTGTTCTGACTCGCGCATACTCCTCGGACACAAGCCCCAGCATGTCCTCAAAGGGAAGAAGCCGACCTGCTTTCTGTTCGTATTCAAGTTGGGTCAACTTGGCGTGAAAGTTGGCTTTGACGGTGCGCGCTTCGTCGAACGTCAGCGACACGCCAAACTCTTTAACTATCCGCTCGGCTACTTGGGCGGCTGACTCGTCTCCGCCGTCGCCGTCATCACTTCCAGATCCCCCGGACCTGTTACCCGAATCTGGATCGTGACTGTTACCACGGTCGCGGATAATTTCTTTTTTTTTTCGGGTTGGGTAACAGTTTTCCGGTGCATCTCTATGTTGGCGTTGGACGCCTCGACGTTCACCTCGTTCCCCTCCATAACCAGCCAGCCGCGCGACTTCCACATGGTGACAGTCTTGCGGCTGACGCCGTGGAGTTCTGCAAATTCGGCCTGATTCATGTGGCTGTTACCCTGTTACCTGTTACCCAAATTTTTGAAATTTCATAGCTAGGGAAAGAACACGGCGCGCAATGCCCGTGATTTAAAAAGGCTCAGGAGGGACCCAAACCCCACAGGGGGCCGGGGGGCGTGTGACCATGGTCGCACGCATCAACCATCCTTCGGCACGCAGATCGCGTAGTCAGGTCCGTAGGGTTGCCTCTTCAGCTCACCGGCAGCCATCACGCAAGCGCCCTGACTGCTAAATTCCGCCGTCCCGCTGTATGCCGCGTGGGAATTTGTCAGCGCGTAAAGCAGTATCCAGATGTGCATTTCATTTCCCCTGTGTGTCCGTGGTCACACGGACTCTAAAACGTCGAAGCCACGCCAGCGAACGAGGCCGACGGCTTCAGCAATGCGTTGCTGGTTGCTCTGCTTCGCCTCACGGCACTGGTAAAGCAGGCGCGCCCATGGTGCCACCGGAATAACCTTCCCCGGCTGGCGGCGAATCGGGTCGCCGGGTTTCGTCATGGTCGCGCAACACAGAATGTTGCGGTTCGGGTCCGGGTGTTCAGGCACCGGCCGCGTGGTCACAATGAAAATCTGACCGTGCTCGCCACGGCTTAAAACGGTCTTCGTCGGCTGTGCCGACAGCTTGATGCCTGCCATGTTCTGCCCCTGTGTGACCATGGTCACACGCTGTTGCGTGGAATAATCTGGTAGTGCTGACTGACGATTTCATCCAGTGACGTCGCTGCCGTGGCGGCTAGCTCAACCAGTAGCGGATGATCGGCGTTGCGCAGCTCCTGAATGCTGACCGAACGGGTTACACCGCCGAGCGGCCTGCCTTTTTCATCCGTGGCGGTCAGCTGAATAAGGACCGTTGCGGGGCGCTGTTGGTGTGTCATGGCTTATCCAAATAGAAAGCCCCGGCGTGAATCGCCACACGGCTAAACGCCGGGACGGACAGAGGCGGGGGCATGTTCGGGGTCGTGTGACCATGGTCACACGCTAATGAATGGCCGCCGCGTGCATTGCGTGACTGCTGCAAGCAGGGGCGACGGCGCTGTTTACTGTGGCGCGTTTAGCGCCTCTTGTGCCTTTTCCAGCTGGTCGCGGGCCATCTCCCACAGGTGCGGGCTGGCGGAACGCAGCACGCGCAGTAAGGCGTCTTTCTCTTCCAGATAGAGACGGGCAAACTTGGGGTCGTGCTCGACAATGCTCGCGGTATTACTAATCAGGTCGGCGACTTTAATCGTCTGAATCCAGCCCGGGGCCAGCGCAAGGCGTTCTCGGCTGGCGGCTTTACGCTCTGCGCGGTTGCCCGTCTCAAGGTCAGAGAGAAGCAACACGGCTCCGGCGATTTCCGCATCGAACATGTGATACAGCTCGGCAAACGTCACGTCCTGATCTTCAATAACATCGTGAAGCCAGGCGACCGCGATTGACTGCTCAGAATTGCTGACCGTCGCCACGATGCCCGCCACCTCAGCCAGATGATCCGTGTACGGGTTCCCGGTGTATTTCCGAATCTGGCTGGCGTGCGCGCGCATGGCGAAACGCATAGCGCTTAGTGCTTTACTCATTGCCTGACCTCTGTTTGCTGCTGGCTTTCGTGGTCACAACGCGCGGGCATTGCGCGCTATCCACGCGCAGGCCGTCATCGAGGTACATCACGTAAACCGGAATTTCATGGCTGACCGTGCCACCGGCGCGGCGGATACGGTCGGCGCATTCGTTGATCGCATGATTGCGATTGATGATGCTGGACCCGCGCCCCTCGCGAAGCTCTGCGGGCGTCAGTTCTTCCAGGTGGGGCAAAATAACGTGCATGGGTTCACCTATCGCGCGCTTGCCACTGCGGCACTGATGGCGCGGCTTAATTCTGACTGCATGAGGTTGGCGGCCATCGTCTGCGCCCGGTCAAAGTAGCCGAGCACGGGATGCACCGGCAGCGCGTCGCCAAACCGGATTAGCAGCTTTGGCGCTGACCGCTTGATGCGATCCTGATGCGTGCCGTTAGACGAGCGTTTGCGGCGCTTTGCGCCCTTCTTCCCGGTCTTCGCTTTCTTGCGCTGCCAGACGCCGTTAACGCCGTCAATCACGCCGATGAACACGTCAGGCTTGGCTTTCAGCTGCGACATTTTGTTGCGCGTCAGGTTGCCGTATTTGTTCAGCTTGATGTTTTTCGGGTTAAGCAGCGCGGCGCTGTTCAGCTTGTGCTCTCCGCCGAACTCGAACGGCTCAAGGTAGCTGGCGGCGATATCGCGGACGAACACCTTCGCGACCAGATTGTCGCGGCGCGCCCCGACCGACCCCACAGAGTTCACTGTAAAGGGCGTCGGGTTTTCCAGCTTGCGGGACAGGGCCGTCTTTTCGGCGGCCTGAATCTTTCTCGCTACAGCGGTTAGCGCCTGCGCGGTCGCAAAGGGGATTTGCTTCTTCAGCCGGTTCAGCTGGCCGGAAAGCTCTTTAATACTTGCCATGCTTCCCCCTGTGTGACCATGGTCACACGCATTGCGAAACACTAAAAAACGCCCCGTAAGGCGCTTTGTGGTGTCACACGACGACCTGAATTGCACAGCCGTTTTCGTTGAGCACTTCGGCCATATCCCCGGCATACAGGAACTGATAATTCGTCCCAATCACGCCTGATTCACACGATGCGGCAACGTCGGTAATCAGCACGGCGAACGGTTCACCCTGTACGTCTTTGCGCGGGATGTTCAGCGTCATCTCTTCGGACAGTTGCGCGCCGTCACCGTCGAACGTCTCCGGGAATTTCTGCACGGCGTCCAGTGGCAGGGCCTCGCCTTCAGCGGCGGTCATACCAATGACAGACTGATAAAGCTCGCTGCCCTTGTGGCCGATGGCAACTTCAGGTGACTGGCTGATAAGGATGGAACCGGCAATGCTCAGTTTGATGGTCAGCATGTAAAGCACTCAGTGAAAACGACAAGAAAAAAACCCGCCGTCAGGCGGGTTCAGGGTTGGCTTATCAGGCCAGCTTTTTGGCGAAGGTGATCGCTTCGTCCCAGACGTGCTCGACTTCCACTTTCGCGAATTTCAGCACTTCTTTAAGCGTGGATAATACAGCCTCCACGCGCTCATCCACGGACGAGGCCAGCGAATCCGAATCATCAGCGGCTTCATCAGATGCCGGTGCCACGGTCGCGGCAGTAACATCAGCGGCGACCACGGATGCGGAAGCATCAGAAGCAACAGCAACGGCATCAGTGGATGCGGCAGCATCAGCAACAGCGCCAGAATCAGCAACGGATGCGGCAGCATCAGACGCAGTTGCGTCGGTAGCCGTGGTATCAGTAGCGACAGTGGCGTCGGTTGATGCGGTTGCGGTCGAGTCCGTTGCAGTCGCTTCGGTAGCGGTTGCAGTTGAATCGGCTGCGGCAGTTGCCACAGTAGCGGCGGTGGTGTCGATAACGTCGTCAGGCACATTGTTCTCCTTTGTGCGGGTGAAGATGGCTTTCAGCCATGTAAGAAATTTGCTCACGGTTGCCCCTCGGTAATGGCATTAGCGAGCCAGCCGGATGACTGGCTCGGTGATGGCTTTACCAGCTGCTGTCGCTGCCCGAACTGCTGCCGCTGTCATAGCTGCTGCTGTCGTAGCTGCTACTGCTGCCGTAGTCGTGGCTGCTGTGACTGTCGTGGTGGCTGGCGTGGTAGACGCTGCCGCCGATGTTGTCGCCGCTGCCATGGTGGTGCTGCGTAACATGGTGACGCCCGCTGCCGCCAGCGCCGCCGACGCTGCCAAAGCCTGTGCCGCCGCTGCCACCGCCGCCGTGGGTCCGAATGACGCGCGGCAGCTCCTGCTCAGTCTTTACGGGGGCGTAATCCGCCGAGGCCGTAAAGGTTCGGTGTCCGGTAAAGGGGGCGTCTTCCATGGCAACAATCGCCGCCAAGTCGTCCGGCTGGTCCGGCGCAAGCGTCATGTAAAACGGGATAACCTCCGGCTCGGGATAGCGGTGCGGCTGGCGCATTGATTCCGGCACGCTGACGTGGCTCAGTTGCGCTTTACGGCGCAGCTGTGCGCGGCGTTCGGCGGCTTCCTGCTGCTTGCGCTCTCGGCGCTTGCGTAACCATCTGAACATCGGCAAACCTCCGCGCCTTAACGGCGTCCGAAACTGCGGCTGGCGTGGAACGCGGAACGCGCGCCACTGCTGAACCCGCTGCGGCTGATACTGCTGCTGCGGCTGGTGCTGAAGCTGCTGGCCGTGCTGCCACCGGAACCGGCCATGCGCGAATACCACGGACGCTTAACCGGCTGCGCTGCGGGTGTGGCAGCGGGCGCGGGGGCGCTGGTGGTGTGGTAGTGGTTGTTCACGACCTGCGTGGTGCTGGTGTGGCTGGAACTGCCCCCGCCACCTCCGCCGCCACCGCCTGACAGCATGTGACCGAGGACCATGCCGGTTAGCAGGTCGCCGCTGCTGTCATGCTGGACAACCGTCGGCTGTTGAACGTAAACCGGGGCGGGCGCGGTCACGACCGTTGCGGGGGCCTGCTGCTGGACTACCGGGGCGGCAGCCTGTGCGACCTGCTGGCAGGCCGGGGCGGTGCACTGCTGTTGCAGCTGCGCCACGGTCTGCGACAGCTGCTGGATCTGCTGCTGTTGCGCCTGAATCACATCGTCTTTGTTGTCGCAGCCGGACAGGGCAAAAGCGCCCAGCACGGCGAACGCCACTAGGATTGAACTCTTTTTCACGGGGTTAGATTCCTGAAGGGTTAAGGGGTCGCCTTGGCGGGGCTGGCCGTGCGCTGCGCGTCTTCTGCGCGGATGCCTGCCAGCTGGTTATTCGCCTTGTCGATGGTGCTTAAAAGCGGGTTAATCCACAGAACCGCCTGGCAGTAAGTCAGCCCGCTGGCGGCAGCGGAACCAGTACCGGCGCGGTCAGCGTCGGGGACAGTGCCGGGCACTGCGCCGGTACGTAAACGGTTCGCGTAGTCGAGCAGCCCGCCAGACACAGAAGCAGGGACAGGCAGATCACAGCTCGGCTCAGTTTTAAGGATCGTGCGGTATTCAATGACTTTTTCCTCGCTGGCGCTGGTGGCTTGCGTCGCGTACTGCTGCGAGGCGGCGGCCAGCTTGTTGAACGTCTCAAAATTCAGTGACTGGCTGGCGATGGTCGCCGTTTGCAGGTCGTTATCGCTTTGCAGCTGGTTGACCTTGCCCTGTTCGGTCACGACCTTGGCGTGGTAGTGAAACGCCAGCCAGCCGAGCGCACCGAACGCCAGAAGCAGCACGCCAGCCAGCGTGCCTAAAATGGCTGCTTTCATTTGGCCCCCATCATGCAAACCGTTTCATCGATATAGCGGCGATAAATCAGGCCGCGACTACGCTGTCCGTTCACATAAACCCACTGACGCATGTCGGTGCACGCCTGAGCGGTGTCACCGGCGTTCAGGTGGCGAAGCAGGGATGAATGCTGGAAAGCGCCCGTCCCGACGTTGTAGGCGAACGAGTAAAGCGCGGCGCGGGTGTAGTCATCGACCGGCACTTTCACGGCGGCATCAACTACCCGTTTCACCGGTTGAAGGTGCTTTTCTAACAGGGCATCGCACTCGCCGTCGGTGTAGTGGTGACTGCGCTGCACGTCTTTACCGGTGATGCCGTCGCAGACGGTCCAGACCCCGCCGACGTCCTGATAGGCGTCATAGCGGCGGCCTTCGACGCCGTCATGGCCTCCGAGCAGCGCTATCGCAATCGCGAACGCACCAGCCCCGGCAGCGGTCATCAGCTTTTTCATCAGCCCGGGCGGAAATTTCAGGCGCATGCATCAGTCCTCGCCCTCTGGCAGCTTGTAGCCGCGTTTAATGGCCCAGACCTTGATCGCCGCGTTGGTGACGTAAGTCAGGAAGGCAAAGGCAAGGCTTCCCATGACGCCGATGGCGGCCCACTGGTCGGGGGTTAATTTGGTTGTCAGCTGATACAGCCAGAAGCTGCCTGTACCGCACGACGCGCCATAGGCGCAGGCGTTCGCAGCGGTGGAAATCTTATCCATGCTCATAGTCTCCTCCCCACGAAAGCCGTGCGGCGGTTGTCGTGTGACCATGGTCACACAGGATGAAATGGCGTCCGGCGCTTATCTCCGGCTGTCGCTCTCACGCAGGCCAGCTCTACAGCACGCCAATAGGGGCCGTGTGACCGTGGTCACACGCAGGAAAGTGCAGGGCCGGGGGCTGGAGTCAGTTCGCGGTGAACTGCCTCAACTTCGCCCACGGTCTGCGTAAATCGTTCGGGGTCCAGTTCAACGCCGATGACCGAGCAGCCATGGCGGATCGCAGATTTGATGAATGAACCGGAACCCATGAAGAAATCGGCGAGCACGTCGCCCGGGCGGCTGCTGGCGCGGACAATGTCGTCCATCATGGCCGCAGGCTTTTCGCACGGGTGTTTGCCCGGATAGCTGTGCACCGGTGGGTAATGCCAGACGTCCAGAAAAGGCACATCTTTCGTCACGCCGAACGTTCGGCGGGCGTCGTCATACTCGCGGCGGCGAACCTCAAATTCAGCCAGGTAAATCGCGTAACGCTCTGTCAGCCGCGCATAGGGAAGCGGCAATCCTGCGTGGTCTGTTCCCTTCGCCTTAGCCTCAAACAGCGCCTGAAGCTGCGCATACTGTTCAGGCTTGGGCAGCTGCCACTGTGACCCGCTGAACCAGTGCGAACACATTTGCGTGCCTGTGGCGGCATGAATCTCTTTGGCCGTCACGCCCAGCGCGGCGCGCGCCTCCGAAAAGTAGCGGATAAGCGGGCCGAACACGTCGCGGCGTAACTCTTCCATCTTCGCGCCGTAGCCGATGCCGCCCGGGGCGGTGCTGCGCTCGCCGTAGTGGTCGGCAAAAATCACGCGCTCGGTAGACGGGAAGAACTGGCGAAAGCCCTCTTTACGGTGGCGGCCCCACGTCCCGGACGGCTTCGCCCAGACAATATGGTTCAGCACGTTCAGGTGGCGGCGCACCATGATTTCGGTGTCAGAGGCCAGCCGGTGGCCGCAGAACATATACAGGCTGCCGGTGGGCTTCAGGATGCGGCGGAACTCCACAACCATCGCCTCCAGCCAGGACAGATATTCCGCGTCGCTGGACCACTGCCGATCCCATTCGTTTTCCTTCACCCGGAAGTAAGGCGGGTCGGTACAAATGAGGTCAACGGAGGCATCAGGGACGGTTTTGATAAAGTGCAGGGAATCGGCACAGGCTAAACGCGCTGCGCCGATGGAAACGGATTCAGTCATTTGCGGGTGTCGTCATGGCCCGGAACGCGGTTGCGTGGTAGCCAGTGCGGCGGGCAAATTTCAGGCGAAAAAAAACCGCCTTTCGGCGGTTTCTTGTGTGCGGGCGTTGTTTTCCCAACTTAGAAAAAGAGTACCTGATTTATTGATTTTTTGTCAAGTGCACTTTACAAGGTGGCGAATTATTCATTTTAACCATGAAGTTACTGGCGGGGGTCAGCCCGGTAAATATAGCGAAAAACCTCCCGGGTAAGACTAAGCATCACCCCGTCCGGGCGGCGCAGCACGAACTGACCTGGCATGAGAAACACCACTTCATTCGCTGGCGTGTGCAGGCGGATACCCTGCCCGGGATACGAATTATCGTTACGGTGCTGCATCACCAGCTTGTGCCACCATGCCGGATGCTCTGAACGGATGACCGGGAAGCGATTCAGGTCCAGCTCATACAGTACGGCCTCAACCTCGGGTGCACGGGCAATAAATTTAACGGTTCCTGCTGGTTGCATGGGGTTATACCTCTAAAGCGAACTGAAGTGATAGGCGGTCCCGGGTTTCGCAGTAAACCAGCGAACCCGGCGCGTTATGCGATTCGATGCGCTCAACCAGAACGGCGGCGCGGGTTTCACGGGACGCGGGCGAATACGATCCCGTCCACGCCTTATCGATACCAATGTTCCGGGCGACGTTGGTACTGTCAGCGCTGGAGAGGGGGACTTCCGTAAAAATTTTCGGGGACAGCATTCGCAGACCATGGAGTTTTGCTATCGGCTGCCCGTGCTCGTCGGTGACGTGTCGTATCAGGTCTTTCAGACG
>Ga0157363_1000450_pt1 | contig 31550 bp, 28 predicted proteins | sample AttsexASBM1_FD_111477 | JGI IMG/M metagenome (GOLD analysis project Ga0157363, IMG submission 111477) | Fungus gardens microbial communities from leaf cutter ant in Ribeirão Preto, State of São Paulo, Brazil - Atta sexdens ASBM1 | ecosystem: Host-associated > Fungi > Mycelium > Unclassified ... | reverse complement strand
TTAGCGTATTATCTCTAAAATCAAAACCTGACTAAGGCTCATCGCAATGCGTTTGGAAGTTTTCTGCCAGGACCGCATCGGTCTGGCGCGCGAGCTACTCGACCTGCTGGTTGCGCGCAACATCGACCTGCGCGGTATTGAAATTGCGCCACTCGGTCGCATCTATCTCAACTTTTCTGCCCTTGAATTCGAACCCTTCAGTACGCTGATGGCGGAAATCCGTCGTACACCTGGCGTAACAGATGTGCGCACCGTTAGCTACATGCCCTCTGAGCGTGAACATCGCGCGTTAAGTGCATTACTCATTGCTATGCCGGAGCCGGTGTTCTCTATCGACCTTAAATGCAAGGTGGAACTCGCCAACCCGGCAGCGCAAAACCTGTTTAATCTCGATGAACAGAAGCTGCGTAATCAGAACGCCGCGACTCTGATCACCGGTTTCAATTTCCAGCGCTGGATCGAGAATGAGCGTGTGGAAGCCCAGGCACATCACGTTGTTATTCAGGGCCGTGATTTCCTGATGGAAGCCCGACCAATTTATCTGGCGGAAGAAGAGGGGCAGAGCGATCAGCCCGTCGGCGCAATGATCACGCTGAAATCCACCGCCCGTATGGGACGACAGCTGCAAAATCTCACCGTGACGGATGAGTCGGAATTTGACCACATCGTGGCGGTGACGCCAAAAATGCGTCAGGTGATCGATCAGGCTCGTAAACTGGCGATGCACGACGCGCCACTGCTGATTGTCGGCGATACTGGCACCGGCAAAGATATGCTGGCACGCGCCTGCCATCTGCGCAGCGCACGCGGTAAAAAACCTTTTCTGGCGCTTAACTGTGCGTCTCTGCCGGATGATGTGGCCGAGAGCGAGCTGTTTGGTCATGCGGCGGGCGCTTATCCGAACGCGCTGGAAGGCAAGAAAGGTTTCTTTGAACAGGCCAATGGCGGCTCGGTGCTGCTGGATGAGATTGGTGAGATGTCACCGCGCATGCAGACAAAACTGCTGCGCTTCCTCAACGATGGCACTTTCCGTCGCGTGGGTGAAGAACATGAAGTGCATGTGGATGTGCGCGTCATTTGTGCCACGCAGAAGAACCTGATCGAGCTGGTGCAACGGGGTGAGTTCCGTGAAGACCTGTTTTACCGCCTTAATGTACTGACGCTCAATTTGCCGCCTTTACGTGAGCGCCCGCTGGACATCCTGCCGCTAACAGAGATGTTTGTGGCGCGCTTTGCCGATGAGCAGGGACTGCCGCGTCCGCGTTTGTCACCGCAGTTGGCACCGTTCCTGACGCGCTATAACTGGCCGGGTAATGTGCGGCAGTTGAAAAATGCGCTGTATCGCGCACTGACGCAGCTGGAAGGCTACGAGTTACGTCCTCAGGACATCATTCTGCCTGAGCAGGCGTTAGATGTGACGCTGGGCGAAGAAGCGATGGAAGGTTCGCTGGATGAGATCACCAGCCGTTTCGAACGTTCGGTGCTGACGCGGCTCTACTTGTCTTACCCAAGCACGCGCAAACTGGCAAAACGTCTGGGTGTGTCGCATACCGCGATTGCCAATAAACTGCGTGAATATGGGTTGGGGCAGAAGCGCGGCGAGAGCGAGTAATTTTACAGCGCTTATCTTACTGCCATAAAAAAGGGCGCACTTTGTGAAGTGCGCCCTTATCACATCATATTAATGCTTACTTCAGTGCAGCCAGTGCCGCATCATAGTTTGGCTCTTCGGTGATTTCGTTCACCAATTCGCTGTAAATCACTTTGTCGTTTTCATCCAGTACCACTACTGCACGGGCAGTCAGGCCTTTCAGTGGGCCATCAGCAATCGCCACACCGTAATCTTCTTTGAACTCCGCACCGCGCAGCGCAGATAGGGTCACCACGTTGCTCACGTTTTCTGCACCGCAGAAACGAGACTGGGCAAACGGCAGATCGGCAGAGATGCACAGCACTACAGTGTTGCTGGATTCGCCAGAACGCTCGTTGAACTTGCGCACTGATGCCGCGCACACGCCGGTATCAATACTTGGGAAAATGTTCAGAACTTTGCGTTTACCTGCATACTGAGAAAGGGAGACGTCACTCAGGTCCTTTGCGACCAGAGAGAAAGCTTTTGCCTGTTCGCCAGCCTGCGGGAAGTGACCTGCAACCGGGACCGGATTGCCCTGAAAGTGAACATTCTGAGACATACGATTTCCTTTTAGCGATGAAAAAGTCTGGCATTAAGCCTGCCAGAGCAGATATAGCGTTTGTTTATGACATAATTTTGAAGGGTTTACGAGCGCATTTCGTCGCGATAGCAGATGCACATCGCAATCAAGCCACGGATTTAAGGAGAATTAATGAGAACAGTGAAGAGTTATCCAGAGGCCTGGCCGTTACATTCGCCGTTTGTTATTTCACGCGGCAGCAGGACGGAAGCGCATGTTGTGGTGGTCGAGATTGAACAGGACGGCCTGAAAGGGGTAGGTGAAGCGACTCCATACGCACGCTATGGCGAAAGCGAGGACTCGGTGCTGCAACAAATTGCCACGCAGTTGCCTGCGATACAAAATGGTATGACGCGAGCGGAGTTGCAACAGGCATTAGCGGCCGGTGCAGCGCGGAATGCGCTTGATTGTGCCTTATGGGATCTGGAACGCCAGCAACAGAATAAAAGTTTGCAAGCGCTGTGCGGTGTTGAGTTGGCAGAGGAAATCATTACGGCGCATACGGTGAGTATTGATACACCAGAAGCGATGGCCAGCAGTGCATTAGCGTTGTGGCAACATGGTGCGCGTTTACTGAAGATTAAACTCGATCATCATTTGATCAGTGAACGTCTGGTGGCGATTCGCAGTGCCGTACCGGAAGCGACGTTAATTGTGGATGCCAATGAGTCCTGGCAGGCAGAGGGACTGGCAGCACGCTGTCAGCTACTGGCAGATTTAAACATTGCGATGCTCGAACAACCGCTTCCGGCAGCCGAAGATGCCGCATTGGCGAACTTTGTCCACCCACTTCCTATCTGTGCGGATGAGAGTTGTCACACCCGGGAGAATCTGGCGCAGTTGAAAGGGCGCTATGAGATGGTGAATATCAAGCTGGATAAAACCGGTGGATTGACGGAAGCCCTGGCGCTGGCAAATGAGGCGCGTCAGCAAGGGTTTGCAGTGATGCTCGGCTGTATGCTGTGTACTTCAAGGGCAATCCGCGCGGCGTTACCGCTGACACCGATTGCAAAATTCGCCGATCTTGACGGCCCAACCTGGCTGGCTGCCGATGTTGAGCCGTCGCTGCATTTTTCACACGGCGTGCTTAAGCCTGCGGCTGCCAGCGCAGCAGGTTAATCATCGCATCAAGGTACACTTCAGTCGCTTCATCCACTGAAATGGGCGGCATCTCGGCGGTTATGCACAACAAGCCGAGATCGTCGCACCAGCTGCCAAATGATCCCGGCGTGGCATAGCCCACGCTGCTCACCACCGGTAATTGCGTTTGTTCTGCCAGCCACTGCGCAAGGTGACTGTGGTGGGGATCGTCAATGCAGGCCAGAGGCTCATGCCAGGACACCACCCAGCGCGGCTTGATTTGGTGGATCAACTGACATAGCGCGCGCGTTTCCGGCTCGGAAGCGGGGCTGCTGCCCGTTGACAGCAACACATCACGTTCGTCCGCTGCGCTGTTCCAGCGATATACCGTGTCGCCATTTTGCCAGTTGGCGGCCGGGAAATTGCGGTTGAGATCGACACCGTTGGCATTGGCACGCAGGCCCAATTGGCATCCATCCGGATTCACCGCCAGCACCACATGATGGCGGCGCAGTGACTCCGGCAGCGTGCGCATCGCACCGGATAAGGTCGCGACGGCGGCATTTTCATCACCGTGTGTGCCGGCAATGATCAATCCGCTGTCAGCATCGGCCGCCGGGGCCGGAAACCACAGCAACGGTGCGCCGAGCACCGATTGCCCATATTGTTGCCAGACCGCGTCGAGTTTGCCGCGCAGCGGGCGGGGATGATGTGACGACATGACATTCCTCTCTGAAATCGTGCAATGAGCGCATGGATAGCAAGGCGCTTCAGGATTAAAAAATGTGACCGACAATTCAGCCTCAACATAACGGTAAACAGCAGACAGGGAAATAGCTATATATCAATCAGCAATTTGCGATAGAGTCACCAAAGACGCTGGCGACGCAGACCTCTTCGCAGTCGCCATTTTTTTGGGTAAAGGAGTGGTGATGACATTAACTTTCCGCAAGACGCTGGCCGCCGTAATGATTGCTGGTGTTTTCTCACCGGTGTTTGCCGCTAATGTGCCAGCGGGCGCACAGTTAGCGCCGACACAGGAAATTGTTCGCCATATTAAAGACGAACCCGCCTCGTTGGATCCCATGAAAGCCGTGGGTCTGCCAGAAATTCAGGTGATGCGCGATCTGTTTGAAGGGCTGACCAATCAGGACGCACACGGCAAAATTGTGCCGGGCGTGGCCGAAAGCTGGCACAGCAACGACAACAAAACCTGGATTTTCACGCTGCGTAAAGATGCGCGCTGGTCAAATGGCGAACCGGTCACTGCACAGGATTTTGTCTACAGCTGGCAACGCCTGGTCGAACCCAAAAACAGTTCTCCCTTTGCGTGGTTTGCCGCGCTGAGCGGTATCGAAAACGCGGATGCCATCACCAAAGGGCAAATGAGTGCCGATAAGTTGGGTGTCACAGCCACCGATGCCAATCATCTCAAGGTGACCTTGTCACGCCCTGTGCCGTGGTTCCCGAGCATGGTAGCCAATGCCGCGATGTATCCGGTATCGCAGAAGGTGATTGAGCAAAATCCTGATAGCTGGACGTCGCCCGGTAAACTGGTGGGCAACGGCGCCTATCAATTGCAGGATCGCGTGGTGAACGAAAAAATTGTGTTGGTACGCAATCAATACTACTGGGATAACAGCCATTCCGTACTGACCAAAGTGACCTTTATCCCTATCAATGAAGAGTCTAGCGCCACCAAACGTTACCGCGCGGGCGATATCGATATCACCGAATCCTTCCCGAAAAATATGTATGCGCTGCTGAAAAAAGAGCTGCCAGGTCAGGTGTATACGCCGGATCAGTTGGGCACCTACTATTACGCCTTTAACACCGAAAAGGGTCCGACCGCCGATGTGCGTGTGCGTAAAGCGCTGTCATGGAGTATCGATCGCCGCATTATTGCCGAGAAAGTGTTGGGTACCGGGGAGAAACCGGCCTGGCACTTTACACCGGATGTCACCGCAGGATTTACACCGCAGCAAAGCTATCTGCAACAGCACAGCCAGCAGGAATTGAATGCACAGGCGAAAGCGCTGCTGACGTCAGCTGGCTACGGTCCCGGCAAGCCGCTGCATTTGACGCTGCTGTATAACACCTCGGAAAGCCATCAGAAGATCGCCATCGCCGTGGCGTCGATGTGGAAAAAGAACCTTGGAGTGGACGTTACGCTGCAAAACCAGGAGTGGAAAACCTACATCGACAGCCGCAACAGCGGTAACTTTGACGTGATTCGTGCGTCATGGGTCGGGGATTACAATGAACCTTCCACTTTCCTGAGTTTGCTGACCTCAACACACACCGGCAATATCGCCCGTTTCCACAGCGCGGATTATGATGCGGTGCTGACCAAAGCCAGCATGGAAACCAGCGTGGCTGCCCGCAATACCGACTACAACAAAGCGGAGCAGATCATTGCCGATCAGGCACCGATCGCCCCGATCTACCAATATACCAACGGGCGACTGATCAAACCGTGGGTCAAAGGTTATCCTATCACCAATCCCGAAGATGTCGCTTACAGCCGCGAACTGTGGATCGAAAAGCACTGATATACGACGCTAATCAGCAGAGTGGTGTGATTGTGTGCGTCTCCATAACCGGAGCAACGGATTAAGGAGACGCATCCAATGACGATGTTGCCGCTCTCGCTTTCTGCGGATGCTCACCTTTATCTTGTCATCTTTGCTCACAGCCTGATGATTGCAACTCGTCTGCGCCACGCTAGACTGTATCGTATTGATTTTGAAAGTGAGGCGAGTCAGTGAACGTCATTGAAGGAAAAGCGTTAAAAGTTTCGGATGCCATTATCTCCTGCCAGCTCGACGGCAAAGGCGGGGTTATCCCGATTGAAGATAAAGATGTCATCAACTGTGAGCGTCCGTGCTGGCTGCATCTGAACTACACCCAACGGCAAAGTGCCGAGTGGCTGCAAAATACCCCGCTGATCCCCGATTCCGTGCGTGATGCGTTAGCGGGCGACAGCATGCGCCCACGCGTCACGCGCCTGGGCGACGGTTTTATGATTGTGCTGCGCAGTGTCAATCACAACGCCGATTCACGACCGGATCAACTCGTCGCCATGCGCGTGTTTATCAACGATAAAGTGATCGTCTCCACGCGTCGCCGCAAAGTCTATGCCATTGATGAAGTGCTGGCTGATTTGCAAAACGGTAACGGCCCGGTGGATGGCGGCAGCTGGCTGGTGGATGTTTGCGATGCGCTCACCGATCACGCCAGCGAATTTATCGAAGAGATGCACGACAAAATTATCGAGCTGGAAGATGCGTTGATGGACCAGCAGGTTCCGGCGCGCGGCGAGTTAGCGCTGCTGCGTAAGCAACTGATCGTGATGCGTCGTTATATGGCGCCACAGCGTGATGTTTATGCCCGCCTGGCGAGTGAAAAACTACCGTGGATGAATGATGACGACCGTCGTCGTATGCAGGACGTTGCTGATCGTCTGGGACGCGGACTGGATGACCTCAATGCAGGCGTAGCGCGTACCGGGATTTTGGCCGATGAAGTCGCGTCTTTGCTGGCAGAGTCGATGAACCGCCGCACCTATACCATGTCGCTGATGGCGATGATTTTCCTGCCAGCGACATTCCTGACAGGATTGTTTGGCGTCAACCTTGGCGGTATTCCGGGTGGTAGTTGGCCACTGGGCTTTACCGCGTTCTGCGTACTACTGCTGGTGATGGTGGTGGGCGTGGCAATATGGCTCAAACGACGCAACTGGTTGTAATGTAAGGTTCAGGTTATAAGCGTTAACCCGCTGTTAAATAAGGTGCTGCAAGCAAAAAAGCGGAAAAAACCTGATCGATATCAATAAGTGGATCGCCTAACAGGGGCAAACTCTCTCTCGCAGGTGAATGCAACGTCAAGCGATGGGCGTTGCGCTCCATATTGTCTTACTTCCTTTTTTAGAATTACTGCATAGCACATTTGATTCGTACAACGCCGGCTAATCCGCCGGCTTTTTTTTGCCCGCTTGGCTTGGCTGTGTTTCCTTTCCTATGCTTAAAGGACATTCAGCGATAAGGAGCAGGGCATGCAAGAACTCATTGCCAGCGATCCCATTCCAACCGATCCGCCACCGATTCCAGAACCGATTCCTCATCCGCAGCCAATTCCGGAACCCGATCCTCCCTACGATCCCGAGTTTCCACCGATTATCGATCCGCCACCTCACCGGTAATAAAAAAGGCGCAGAGCCGAAGCGCTGCGCCTTAATTAGAATCGTCTGCGAATTACTTAATTTCTAACACATCCAGTCGCACGCTCATTTCCGGCGCATCTTCTTCGTCCGGCTGCCAGCCCGCAGGTTTTACCGGCAAGGTTTCGCGATCAAAGCCAATATCGCCGCCGTCGACCACTTCATCGCCGTGCTGAATGCCTTTAAAGTCGAACAAATTAATGTCCGCCATGTGCGAAGGCACAATGTTCTGCATCGCGCTGAACATGGTTTCGATACGGCCCGGATAACGTTTATCCCAGTCACGCAGCATATCGGCAACAACCTGACGCTGCAGGTTAGGCTGTGAACCACACAGGTTGCACGGAATAATCGGATACTGGCGCGCTTCAGCGAAGCGAATGATGTCTTTTTCGCGGCAGTAGGCCAGCGGACGAATGACAATATGTTTGCCATCGTCACTCATCAGTTTCGGTGGCATGCCTTTCATCTTGCCGCCGTAGAACATGTTCAGGAACAGGGTCTGCAGGATATCGTCGCGATGATGGCCCAGCGCAATCTTGGTACAACCCAGTTCAGTGGCGGTGCGGTAGAGGATCCCGCGACGCAGACGTGAACAGAGCGAACAGGTGGTCTTGCCTTCCGGAATCTTCTCTTTAACGATGGAGTAAGTATCTTCGTCAACGATTTTATACTCGACACCCTGTTCTTCCAGATACGCGGGCAGAATATGTGCCGGGAATCCTGGCTGTTTTTGGTCGAGGTTGACCGCCACCAGTGAGAAGTTCACCGGCGCGCTCTTCTGCAAACTGCGCAAAATTTCCAGCATGGTGTAGCTGTCTTTACCGCCAGACAGGCAGACCATGATGCGATCACCTTCTTCAATCATGTTGAAATCAGCAATGGCCTCGCCCACGTTACGACGCAGACGCTTCTGAAGCTTGTTCAGGTTATATTGTTCTTTCTTCGTTACTTCTTGATTTTCTGACATTATTTTCACGCTTGAGAATGAACGCAAGGGTCGTTGGCGGCTGAATAAAGCTTCAGCGGCAATAAACCCTTATGACATGAGTGCGTATGGTACGGATTGCGCAGGCGAATGCCAGTCTGATGTGATCTCTTTTCACGGATTCCTGCGATAAAACCGCACACTTTGCCAGAATAATCTGCCCATTTATTGATCTGGGTAAAGATTGTGCGCATCGCTGCCTGACAGGATGGATGAAGTGTTTTTTTAGTTTCTAAAGGTGAGGAGAGGCAGATGCAAACGTACGACATGGTTTTTGAAGAAGCGTGCCGGCTAGTCGGGCAATGTTATCTCGAGCTGGCGCAGCGCGGATCAGCAACAGAAAAAGAGGTGGTAGCGACAGAATTGCGCAATCTGCAACTGCGCTATCGGGAATTAACCGGCTCGCCCAATCGCGCGGTTGAGATGGCGATTATTCAGCTTCAGCCTTGTTAAATCATTAAGCCCGGCCAGCGCGCCGGGCTTAGTTCATTTAGTCACTTTTCTCTGCCTTACCGGCCATTTCCGCCAGTCGCTGATAGCGTTGATTGGCGGCTTCGGTTGCTTCCTGCCATAGCTGAGCAGCGGCTTCCGGTTCATGGGTTTGCAACTGGCGGAAACGCTGCTCGTTCATCAACGCCTCTTCCAGCACCGAGGTGGGCGGGCGAGAGTCCAGCGCCAGTGCCGCTTTGCCTTGCTCGGCCCGACGAGGGTCAAAACGATACAGCGGCCAGAATCCGCTGGTGGTCAACAATCGCATCTGCTCATGGCTGTAGGCGAGGTCGTAACCGTGCTCTTCACACGGACTGTAGGCGATGATCAGCGATGGGCCGGGCCAGGCCTCCGCTTCCTGAATAGCTTTCACCGTCTGATTCAACTGCGCGCCCAGCGAAATTTGGGCCACATACACATGCCCATACAGCATGGTGGCAACGCCTAAATCCTTACGTGCTTTGCGCTTCCCTTGCTCGCCAAACTTGGTGACTGCGCCGAGCGGCGTGGCTTTGGAGGCTTGTCCGCCGGTATTGGAATAGCACTGGGTGTCGAGAACCAGCACGTTGACGTTTTCGCTCAGGCTCATCACATGATCAAGACCGCCATAGCCGATGTCATAGGCCCATCCATCGCCTCCAATCAGCCAGACAGATTTCTCCACCAGCGCATCGGCGATAACCCGCAATTCGCCTGCGTGCGCTGATGATGAAGCCGCCAGCTGCTGACGCAGTTCAACGATTTGCTCGCGACGAACAGAGGGCAGGACATTTTCCTCTTTCAATGCTGCCACTAAAGCGTCAGGCAACTGTGGCGCACACTGATCTAACAGACGTAGCGCACGCTGTTGCTGCTGATCAACGCTCAGGCGGAAACCGAGCCCGAATTCAGCATTATCTTCAAACAGGGAATTGGCCCATGCCGGTCCGCGTCCTTCAGCGTTAGTGGTGTAAGGGGTGGAGGGGAGATTACCGCCATATATGGATGAGCAACCGGTGGCATTGGCTATCAACAGGCGATCGCCATACAGCTGCGTCAGCAACTTGATATACGGCGTCTCCCCGCAGCCGGAACAGGCACCCGAATACTCAAACAGCGGGGTGATCAGTTGTGAGGTGCGAATATCTATGCGTTCCAGCTGTTCCGCCGTGATTTCCGGCAGCGCAAGAAACGCATCGTAATTCACCTTTTCAGTCTCAACATGCTCAAGACGGGATTGCATGTTGATGGCTTTTATCTCCGGATGCTGGCGATCGCTGGCCGGGCACACTTCGACACACAGATTACAGCCAGTGCAATCCTCAGGTGCCACCTGCAACACGTATTTCTGGCCGCGCATATCGCGTGATTTGACGTCGAGAGAAGCGAGTGATTCAGGCGCGGAGTCCATGGCTTCAGGCGCAACGATTTTGGCGCGAATCGCCGCGTGCGGGCAGGCTGCTACGCAGTGATTACACTGCGTGCACAGGTCGGGTTGCCAGATGGGGATCGCTTCGGCGATGTTGCGTTTTTCCCACTGTGTGGTGCCAACGGGCCAGGTGCCGTCTGGCGGCAGTGCGGACACCGGCAATTTGTCGCCTAATCCTGCCAGCATGGCGGCGGTGACGGTTTTGACAAAATCCGGTGCGCTATCGGATACCACCGGCGGGCGGTGCGGGCTTTGCTGATCAACCGCCTTTAGCGGCACCGCTTCCAGCGCCTGTTGAGCCATCGCCAGCGCCTGCCAGTTACGCTGCACCAGCTCCTCGCCTTTACTGCTGTAACTGCGTGCAATGGCGTTTTGCAGTTCGGTTAATGCACTGTCGCCGGGCAAAATCTGCGTCAACTGGAAGAACGCCATTTGCATCACGGTATTAATGCGCGCACCGAGCTGGCATTCACGCGCAATACGCGCCGCATTGATGACATAAAACCGCGCCTGCTTGTCATTAAGCTGGCTCTGCACTTCCTGCGGCAGGCGTGACCAGACTTTATCAGCGGCATAAGGCGTATTCAGCAGAAAAATGCCGCCCGGTTTCAACTGATCAAGCATCGAATATTTATCGATGAACTGCAGCTGATGGCAGCCAATGAAATCAGCCTGTTGCACCAGATACGCCGACTGGATGGGATGTTCACTGACGCGCAGATGCGAAACGGTCAGGCCGCCCGCTTTTTTCGAGTCATAAACGAAATAGCCTTGCACGTGCCACGGCGTGGCATTGCCGATGATCTTCAGATTATTTTTGCTGGCGCTCACGCTACCGTCACTACCGAGGCCGTAAAACAGCGCTTCCAGTCGCGCCCGGTTCGGCACGATGTTGGCCTCCATCGGCAGCGATAAGTGCGTGACATCATCATAAATACCCACGGTGAAACGCGCAGGCGGTTGTTCACGCTGCAGCGCACGGAACACAGCGAGCACGGCATCAGGGGCAAACTCTTTCGATGACAGACCGTAGCGTCCGCCGATCACTTTCGGCAGCGTCGGGCGTTCACCCCGGCTAAAGGCTTCAGCCAGTGCGGTCATCACATCCAGGAACAGCGGCTCACCCAATGCGCCGGGCTCTTTGGTGCGATCCAGCACCGCCACGCGCTGAACCGAAACGGGCAGCGTTTTGATCAGATGCGCCGCTGAGAACGGACGATAGAGGCGCACTTTCACCAATCCGACCTTTTCGCCGCGCTGCAACAGAACATCAATCGCTTCTTCGGCGGTGCCGCAGCCCGAACCCATCATTACTATCACGCGCTCAGCCTGCGGATGACCATAAAACTCAAACGGCTGATACTGGCGGCCGGTGTTAGCGGCAAACGCGTCCATGGCGGCTTCAACATGGCCGGTACAGGCGTCGTACCAGCGGTTAGTGGCTTCGCGTGACTGGAAATAGGTATCAGGATTGGCGGAGGTGCCGCGAATGGTTGGACGATCCGGCGTCAGTGCGCGTGCACGATGTTCTGCGATCGCTTGTGCTGGCATCAGTGCTTGCAGGGTTTCATCACTGATGGGGACGATCTTGTTGATCTCATGTGAGGTGCGGAAACCGTCGAAGAAGTGGATAAAGGGCACACGGCTATTCAGTGAAGCCATCTGAGAAATCAACGCGAAATCCTGTGCTTCCTGCACGCTGGAAGCACACAGTTGTGCGCAACCGGTCTGGCGCACCGCCATCACATCAGAGTGATCGCCAAATATCGACAGCGCATGCGTGGCAACAGTTCGCGCAGCAACATGCAGGACAAACGGCGTCAGCTGCCCGGCGAGTTTATACAGCGTCGGGATCATCAGCAGCAGGCCCTGCGATGACGTGAACGTGGTGGAAAGGGCGCCGGTTTGTAACGCACCGTGCACGGTAGCAATCGCGCCGCCTTCTGACTGCATCTCCACCACGCGAGGGATATCACCCCAGATATTGCGGCGACCTTCGCCAGACCAACTGTCGGCCAGTTCCGCCATGGTGGAGCTGGGCGTGATGGGATAAATGGCGATCACTTCACTGGTGCGGAAAGCGACCGAAGCCACCGCACCGTTGCCGTCGACGGTAATCATAAATCGTCCTTTGCTACGCTGAGAAACCCGAAACTTTACGGGGGTAATGATTCAGTTTAGCAAAGCAATTTGGGCGGACTTTTTCATCTGTGTGGTGGCGACAAGTGAGCGCACTGCCATCTAAGGTTGTTGATTTTTAAATCATTTCTAATGACTGAACGCCTTTGATTTCCATCACTTTATCGTAGATGGTGTGAATAGCGGCGCTGCGTGACAATGTCACCTCAACGCTGAGTTCACACAGGCCATTCTCCACATCCCGATTTACCACAGCAATGTGACCGTAACGGATATTCTCGCGTTGCAGCACCAGCAACACCAGCGGCACACTTTTGGGTTTAAGGTGCACCATTAGCGTGTGATGGCGGCCGATCAGCCAATGACTGATGCGACGGAAGGTTTCTAACACCACCAGCGCTAGCACCGTGCCATAAATACCAATCTCATACATGCCGCTACCAATCACCAGGCCAATCGCGGCGGTGACCCACAAACCTGCGGCGGTGGTTAAACCCTTGACCACTTGTTTTTGGATGATGATGGTACCGGCGCCGAGGAAGCCCATCCCACTCACCACCTGTGCGGCAATTCGGCTGGGATCGAGCGCCACGTGATCACTATCAAGCATGTCGGCGAAGCCATACTTCGACACCAACATAAACATGGCACTGCCAATACCCACCAAAATGTGGGTGCGTAATCCGGCCTCTTTGGCGCGCATCTGACGCTCGAGGCCAATCAATCCACCCAAAATGCCGGCGAGCGCAATACGGATCAACATGTCTGTTAGCATGATTCCTCCTTATGCATTGATAAATAGGATTGTTTCGGTGAAAAAAGGCTGTTCAGGTCCAATCAGGATAATTCTGCTTGCAAAAGGCGATAAAAAAATTTGTAAAAAGCTGTGTCGCCTATCGATCCCTTAACGCACCTGACATATGCTGGGGGCTCTTTTACGCCCAACTCCCCGGAGCCCGACCGATGAAAGCCGCTACCTTACTGCTGGCCGGTGCAGCACTGTTACTTTCTGCCTGCAGCAGCAACAGTGATGACGAACCACCGCAACAGGCTACCGCAGCACACGTTCAACCGCATGTTGTTATGGCATCTATGGCCGAAATGAATTGCAGTAATGCCGGGGGAACATTGGCGTTTTCACGCCAGCTGGATGGATCGCGTATTGGCATGTGTCAGCTAGCCAATGGCCGTCGTTGTGACGAGCAGGCGCTGATGGGTGGACAGTGCGCCCGCTGAGGCAGGCGCCACATCTTTACGCTTTCACCTGATTCGGGCAGTCTTCGCCACGTTCAAGCTTCTGTAAATTGCTGAGCGTGGTTTCGGAAATCGCCGTCAGGGCTTCGGCAGTCAGGAATGCCTGATGGCCGGTGAACAACACGTTATGGCAGGCTGACAGGCGACGGAACACATCGTCCTGAATCACATCGTTCGATTTATCTTCAAAGAACAGATCGCGCTCATTTTCATACACATCCATACCGAGTGAACCTATCTTTTGCTGCTTCAGCGCATCAATGGCTGCCTGTGAGTCGATCAGGCCACCACGGCTGGTGTTGATGATCATCACCCCATCTTTCATTTGATTAAAGGCTTGTGCATTCAGCAGATGATGATTTTCAGGCGTCATTGGGCAATGCAGCGTAATTACATCGGATGCGGCAAACAGCGTTTTCAGATCGACATACTCGGCACCCAGTTCGAGTGCAGCAGCACTTGGATAAGGATCGAACGCCAGTAAACGCATGCCAAAGCCTTTCAGGATGCGCATGGTCGCCACACCGATTTTACCGGTGCCAATCACACCCGCCGTTTTGCCGTGCATATTGAAACCGGTCAGGCCATCCAGCGAGAAGTTAGCATCACGCGTACGTTGATAGGCGCGGTGAATGCGGCGATTCAGCGTCATCATCAACCCCACCGCGTGTTCAGCCACCGCTTCCGGCGAATAGGCCGGTACGCGTACCACCTGCAAACCGAGGGCGGCAGCCGCTTCAAGGTCGACGTTATTAAATCCGGCACAGCGCAGCGCGATGGTTTTCACGCCCAGTGCCGCCAACTCCTCCAGCACCCCTTTACTGCCATCATCATTAACGAAAATGCACACCGCATCGCAGCCCGCCGCATTTTTGGCCGTGGTTTCGCTCAGCAGGAAGTCAAAAAACTGCAGCTCAAATCCAAAGCTGGCATTGACGTGTTCAAAGTATTTCTGGTCGTAGTGTTTGGTGCTGTAAACCGCAACTTTCATTATTTCGCTCCTGAAAAATGCAACGTCGGTATCATCACAGAATAACGTTTTCTGCATCATTTTGCTGATCTTCAGCCAGGCTATATAGCTAACACCTTCATTTGCCGGGCATAACATGACATCATCTCCGTCAGGATTGCGTAAAGAACAGGATAGTTAACTGCCATGTCGCGGGGCCTCCGTCGAACACTTGCTGCGCTACTGGCGCTGATATTGCTGCTGTTGGGATTACTGCTGACGCTGACGCAATGGTTGCCGCGTCTGGCGGGCATCTGGCTGCCGGAAAATACCCGCGTTGAGCTCAATGGTTCACCACGCTGGCATAACGGCGGCGTGCACTTTCCGGCGGTAAGCTATCTGGCTGGTGACTGCGAGTTGGCGAATGTCAAAGATGTCGCGCTGGGTTGGCAACATAAACGCTGGCAGCTCAGTGCACAGGCCGTACAGCTCAACAGTGAATGCCTGCAAGCCCTGCCACAGAGCGATTCCAGCGGTGCACCGCGCAGTCTGGCCGAATGGCAACACATGCTACCGGGCGCCGATATTCATCTGGAGCAACTGAGTATTTTACCCTGGCAGCAATATGCCGGCCGTTTTGATCTCAGCCTCGATAAAAGCGTCCAGCAGTTACATTATCAGGGCGATAACCTGCAACTGGATGCACGTTTGCAGGGGCAGGAACTGCAGATCGCACAACTCCAGCTCAGTCATCCTTTGCTACCGAAACCGCTCGATTTGCACGGTGAGCTGACGCTGCCCACCTTTGCTAACGGTTTACCGGTGGCGGGCGAACTCAGCGGTGATGTCAATCTGGCGCAGTGGCCGCAGCCGCTGGCGGTGACGCTGAACTGGCAGCAGCAGCAGGGCACACTGGTGATTAATCAGCAGGGTGACGATCAGCCGCTGCTGCAACTGCCGTGGCAGGTCGATGCGCAGCAGATACGTATCACTCAGGGGCATTGGCGCTGGCCGCAAGCTGACCAACCGCTGTCGGGTGGTTTGGCGCTCACCCTCGACAACTGGCAGCAGGGGCTGGAAAACATCCAGATCAGCGGTCGGTTTAACCTGCTAACTCAGGGACGCGGGGGCAAGGGTAACCTGGTGCTGAGTGTCGGGCCGGGCACATTGAGCCTTACCGACAGCGCGTTACCGTTCCAGCTGACCGGCGAAAGTAAGTTTGCCGACCTGCAGTTGTTCGGCAGCATGCCGGGCATATTGCATGGCATGTTGACCGATCCGCAAATCACGCTCAAGCAAGGTGCGCTGCTGCGTTTGCGCGGTCGATTACTGTCGACGCTGGAAGTTGATGAAGCGCGCTGGCCGCTGGCAGGCGTCACCGTTGGCTCGCGCGGTATTAATGGCCGCCTGCAGGCTATCTTGAAAGCACACGATCCCAACTTCGGTCGCTTTACGCTGCATCTTGATGGTCGCGCCAGCGATTTCTGGCCGGACAGTGGGCGCTGGAACTGGCGATACTGGGGCGATGGATTGATGCAGCCTCTCAATGCCAAATGGGATGTGAAGGGCACGGGTAGCTGGCAGGATACGCTGATCTCCCTGGACACACTCAACACCGGCTTTGATCAATTAGCCTATGGCATGGTGCAGGTCGATAAACCGCGCTTAACCTTGACGGCACCGGTGCGCTGGCAGCGAGACGTCGCACATCCGGCTTTCAACGGGGGTTTTACCCTGAAATCCGGTCAGACGCAGTTTAGCTATGGCGGGTGGTTGCCGCTTTCAGAACTGCACTTTGAGGCCAAAGGCAGCGATCCGAGTCGCTTTATCTGGCGTGGGCAACTTACTGCTGAGGATATCGGCCCGGTGCGGGTTCACGGGCGCTGGGATGGTGAACGTCTGCGTGGTGAGGCCTGGTGGCCAGCACAATCATTGACGGTGTTCCAGCCGTTGCTCAGTAGCGATTTGAAGATGCGCATTCAGTCAGGTGAATTGCGGGCACAAATGGCGTTTTCTGCGGCCACCAAACAGGGCTTTGAAGCCGGTGGTTTCTGGGCAGTGAAAAAGGGCAGCGTGTGGATGCCGGACAGTGAAATCAATGGCATCGACTTCACGCTGCCGTTCCGTCTCAAGGATCACCAATGGCAGTTAGGGCGTCGCGGTCCGGTTTCACTGCGCATCGCTGAAGTCAAAAACCAGTTTGCGTTGCAGAATATTACCGCCGATCTGCAGGGCCACTATCCATGGCAAGAGCGCCAGCCGCTGACGCTCAGCAACGTCAATCTCGATCTGTTAGGCGGTCATGTCAGCATGCCTGAACTGCGCATGCCGCAGCATGAACCCGCGCGCGTTTCGCTGCGTGAAATCAACCTCAGCAAGCTGGTCACGGCGATCAAACCCAAGCAGTTTGCCATGTCGGGCAAAGTGAATGGTGAGCTACCGCTGTGGGTGAACAATCCGCAATGGCTGATTGAGAAGGGCTGGATTGCCAACAGCGGCCCGCTGACCTTCCGCATGGATAAAGATATGGCGGATGCCATCGTCAGTAATAACTTTGCCGCGGGAGCCGCCATGGACTGGCTGCGTTACATGGAGATTTCCCGTTCGTGGGCCACTTTGGACCTCGATAACTTCGGCAACCTTACGATGCAGTCCGAAGTGAAAGGCACCAGTCAGTTTAGTAATCGCCGACAGTCGATTAACCTCAACTATCGGCATCAGGAAAATCTGTTCCAGCTGTGGCGCAGCCTGCGCTTTGGCGATAATTTGCAATCCTGGGTGGAACAAAATGCCACCCTGCCATCGAAGAAGGATCCCCAACCATGAGCCTCAGGGCATTGCTGGTGTTGGCAGCTGGGCTGCCTCTGATCGGTTGCGTGCCGCGCATTGAAGTGGCGGCACCGAAAGAGCCGATCACCATCAATATGAACGTGAAGATCGAACATGAAATCCACATCAAGGTCGATAAAGATGTGGAAGCGTTGCTGAAAAACCAAAGCGGCCTGTTTTGAGGAGCGGCATGATGAAACCGAAAGCGATGGCATTGTTGCTGGCGCTGCTGCTGGTGCCTTCAGCGTGGGCGCTAACGCTGGACGAGGCGCGGCAGCAGGGACGCGTGGGGGAAACACTCAGTGGCTATGTGGCGGCGCGACAACAGGATGATGAAACCCTGGCGCTGGTGAAACGGATTAATGATGGCCGTATGCAACAATATCAGCGCGTCGCGCAGCAGAACAATCTGAGCACCAGTGAAGTGGCACGTATCGCGGGCGAAAAGCTGGTGAGTCGTGCGGGCAGCGGTGAGTATGTGCGCGGTATCAACGGGCAGTGGTTACGTAAGTAAAACCCATCATTATCTGAGTCACAGCCATAAAAAAGCCGGGCACTCAGTCCCGGCAAAGATGGCATCATACCCATTATTCTCGGGTATTCATCACGTTCTTAAGATTACGCAGCAACAATTTGCTTGATGGCGTCTTTCGCGTCGTTAGCCGCTTTGGTCGCCACTTCTGGACCATAAGCAATACCTTCAGCGAACACGAAGTTCACATCGGTGATGCCGATGAAGCCCAGGAACAATTTCACGTATGGGGTCAGCAGATCGGTTGGGGTATCTTTGTGAATACCGCCACGGCTTGACAGGATCACTGCACGTTTACCGGTGACCAGACCTTCCGGGCCTGCTTCGGTGTAACGGAAAGTCACGCCAGCACGCGCAATCAGGTCGAAGTAGTTTTTCAGCTGAGTAGGGATGTTGAAGTTGTACATTGGCGCAGCGATAACCACAGTGTCATGCGCTTGCAGTTCTGCAATCAGCTCATCAGACAGCGCCAGGGCTTCCTGCTGACGTGGAGACAGCGGAGCATCAGAAGGACGCAGTGCGCCAACCAACTCGCCATCCAGAACCGGAATGGGCTGAGCAGCCAGATCGCGAACCGTCACTTCATTACCTTTGTCGCGCGCTTCTTCAGCGTAGAAGTCAGCCAGTTGGTTTGACTGAGAGTAACCGGCCAGAATGCTTGATTTCAGAACTAAAACTTTGCTCATGGTATTTTCCTGTGCGTTACGCGGTTGGCTTACCGCTCAATGCGTTACACTCTACGGAGATCCTCCGCGAGGTAAAAGCGCAATATTTCGAGACCTATGTTCGAAATTATTGAATAAGGTCGCACGTCCGGTCAGGTGAGGTTGTCCAGAGTGTGCTATTATGCCGGGCAATAATTGATTGAATCCGCCGGGAAATTTCAGCCGGCATCGAGCGCACTTTGCCAGGCTCGCCGCGACCACAGGTAACACACCACTATGTCATCATCCGTCACTTCCCCTTTGGCCCCACTCTGGACGCGGCTCGATAATCTGATGCTGCGCGACCGCCAGCGCTTGCAGCGCCGTTTGCATGGCGCAGCGAAGGTGAAAAATCCAGCCGCGCAGCAGGGCATTGCCACAGAACTAGAAGCCGAATTTGCTGCCGCTGAACTGCGCATTGCCCAGCGCACGGCGGCCACGCCACGCATCACCTTCCCGGAAAATCTGCCGGTCAGTCAAAAGCAGCAAGAAATAGCCGAGGCGATTCGCGATCATCAGGTGGTGATTGTGGCCGGGGAAACCGGTTCAGGGAAAACCACCCAGCTACCGAAGATTTGTCTGGCGCTCGGGCGTGGTGTCAAAGGGCTGATTGGTCATACGCAGCCGCGCCGTCTGGCGGCACGTACCGTCGCCAACCGTATTGCCGATGAGCTGGAAACCTCGCTCGGCGGCACTATCGGTTATAAGGTGCGCTTTAACGACCAGGTCAGCGACACGACGCAAGTGAAGCTGATGACCGACGGTATTCTGCTGGCGGAAATCCAGCAGGATCGTCAGTTGTTGCAATATGACACCATCATCATCGATGAAGCGCACGAACGCAGTCTGAACATCGATTTTCTGCTGGGATATCTGCGTGAGCTGCTGCCGCGCCGTCCCGATTTGAAAGTGATCATCACCTCGGCGACCATCGATCCGCAGCGTTTCTCTCGCCACTTCCATAATGCGCCGGTGATTGAAGTCTCAGGACGCACCTATCCGGTCGAAGTGCGCTACCGCCCAATGGTGGAAGACGCTGACGATACCGACCGCGATCAGCTGCAGGCGATTTTTGACGCGGTTGATGAGTTAGGTCGCGAGAGCCGTGGCGATATCCTGATCTTTATGAGTGGTGAACGCGAAATTCGCGATACCGCCGATGCGCTGATGAAGCGTGATATCCCGCACACCGAAATCTTACCGCTGTATGCGCGGCTGTCGAATGCCGAACAGAACCGGGTGTTCCAGTCACACAGTGGACGCCGCATCGTGCTGGCCACCAACGTGGCCGAGACTTCACTCACCGTACCGGGCATTAAATACGTTATCGATCCCGGTACGGCGCGCATTAGCCGCTACAGCTATCGTACTAAGGTGCAGCGCCTGCCGATCGAGCCGATTTCTCAGGCATCCGCCAATCAACGTAAAGGGCGTTGCGGACGTGTGTCGGAAGGGATCTGTATCCGTCTCTACTCTGAAGACGACTTCCTCAGTCGTCCGGCGTTTACCGATCCGGAAATTCTGCGCACCAACCTGGCGTCGGTTATCTTGCAAATGACGGCGCTCGGCCTGGGCGATATCGGCGCATTTCCGTTTGTCGAAGCGCCAGATAAGCGCAATATTCAGGATGGCGTGCGCTTGCTGGAAGAGTTGGGCGCTATCACGCTAAGTGAGGATGAAACCTACAAGCTGACGACGTCTGGCCGCCAGCTGGCGCAATTGCCAGTCGATCCGCGTCTGGCACGCATGGTACTGGAAGCGCAAAAATTTGGCTGTGTGCGTGAAGCGATGATCATCACTGCGGCCTTATCGATTCAGGATCCGCGCGAGCGCCCAAGTGATAAACAGCAGGCATCCGATGAAAAACATCGGCGTTTTGCTGACAAAGAGTCGGATTTCCTCTCATTTGTGAATCTGTGGAATTATCTGCAGGAGCAGCAAAAAGCGCTGTCGGGCAATCACTTCCGTCGTCAGTGTAAAACCGACTTTCTCAACTATTTGCGCGTGCGTGAATGGCAGGATATTTACACGCAGTTGCGTCAGGTGGTACGCGAACAGGGTATGCCGGTTAACAGCGAACCCGCGCCCTATCGTGAAGTGCACTGCGCTTTACTAACCGGATTACTGTCGCATATTGGTCAGAAAGACAATGAGAAGCAGGAATTCACCGGCGCGCGTAATGCCCGCTTCTCCATTTTCCCTGGCTCCGGCCTGTTTAAGAAGCCGCCGAAGTGGACCATGGTCGCGGAACTGGTGGAGACCAGCCGGTTGTGGGGCCGCGTGGCCGCACGTATCGATCCCGAATGGATCGAACCGCTGGCCCAGCATTTGATTAAACGCAGCTACAGCGAACCGCACTGGGAGAAAGCCCAGGGCGCGGTAATGGCGACAGAAAAAGTCACGCTGTATGGCCTGGCAATTGTGCAGGCGCGTAAGGTCAACTACAGCCGCATTGATGCGCCACTCAGTCGTGAGCTGTTTATCCGCCACGCGCTGGTGGAAGGCGACTGGCAGACGCGTCATGCGTTTCTGCGCAACAACCTCAAATTGCGCAGTGAAGTGGAAGATCTGGAACACAAATCACGTCGTCGTGACATTCTGGTCGATGATGAAACGCTGTTTGCTTTCTACGACCGCCGCATTGGCGCTGATGTGGTCTCTGCTCGCCACTTTGACAGCTGGTGGAAACAGGCCAGCAAGGACAATCCTGACCTGCTGAGTTTTGATAAGCAGATGCTGATCAAAGATGGCGCGGATAAAATCAGCCAGCTCGATTACCCGAATTTCTGGCATCAGGGCAATCTGAAGCTGAAACTGAGCTATCAGTTTGAGCCTGGCGCGGATGCCGATGGTGTTACCGTTCACATTCCGTTGCCGTTGCTGAATCAGGTTGAAGAGAGTGGTTTTGAGTGGCAGATCCCCGGTGTCCGCCGTGAGTTGGTGATTGCACTGATTAAATCGTTACCAAAACCGACACGCCGTAATCTGGTGCCTGCACCGAACTACGCAGAAGCTTTCCTTGGTCGTGTAAAAGCGATGGAGTTACCGCTGCTGGATGCGCTGGAGCGCGAGTTCCGCCGCATGACCGGGGTGACCATTGATCGTGAAGCCTGGCACTGGGATCAGGTGCCCGATCACCTGAAAATGACCTTCCGCATTGTGGATGAACACAATCGCAAGCTGCAGGAAGGCAAAGATCTGCATCAATTAAAGCAGGTATTGAAAGGTAAAGTGCAGGAAACGCTGTCGAAAGTCGCAGACGATGGGCTGGAGCAGAGCGGACTGCACATCTGGAGCTTTGGTGATTTGCCGCAAAGTTACGAGCAGAAACGCGGCAGCTATCAGGTTAAAGCCTGGCCCGCACTGGTCGACGAGAAAGACAGTGTCGCCATTCGCCTGTTCGACAACGAGCTTGAGCAGCAAAAGATGATGTGGCGAGGCCAGCGTCGCCTGCTGCTGCTGAACATCCCGTCGCCAATCAAGTATCTGCATGAGAAACTGCCCAACAAAGCTAAACTTGGCTTGTACTTCAATCCTTACGGCAAAGTGCTGGATCTGATTGATGACTGCATCGCTTGTGGTGTCGACAAACTGATGGCGGAAGCGGGCGGTCCGGCATGGCAACAGGAGAATTTCGAGCAACTGCGTGACAAAGTGCGTGCTGAATTGAACGAAACTGTGGTGACTATCGCCAAACAGGTCGAGCAGATTCTGACCAGCGTGTTCAATATCAACAAGTTCCTGAAGGGTCGTGTCGACATGACGCTGGCGCTGGCACTGTCTGATATTAAAGCGCAAATGAGTGGCCTGGTATACCGCGGCTTTGTCACCGGTAATGGCTATCAGCATCTGGGCGATACGTTGCGCTATTTACAGGGCATCGAGCGCCGCCTTGAAAAACTGCCGACTGACCCTTACAGCGATCGTGCGCGCATGCTGAAAGTGCAGGCCACAGAGCAGGCGTGGCAAGCATGGCGCAATAAACTGCCTCCGCAGCGTCAGGATGATGCTGAAGTTCAGGCGATTCGCTGGATGCTGGAGGAGTTACGGATTAGCTATTTTGCTCAGCAGCTGGGCACACCTTATCCTATCTCTGATAAGCGTATTCTTCAGGCGATGGAACAAATTAGCTGAGTCACCAAAAGCACAGAGGCGCTATTTCTGCGCCTCTGTGAGTGAAATATCGCTGACTGCGCATGAAACACCCTGGCGCGAAGAAGGTGCGCGATTCTGTGGTGAAAATCTTATTTCGCCAGCTCTTCCAGACTGTCTTTAAACGACGTCACCGCGATGGCACGGTTATCAGCGCGATAACGATCAGCCGGAGCGGGCGCAGAGCTTTGCACGGCAATCAGTTTCCAGCCATCACCACTTTTCAGTAGCAGCGGCGATCCGCTGTCGCCTGGCAACGTATCACATTGATGCGACAACACAGCGCGTTGCGCCCAGCCGGTAATCAGGCAGTCGCTGTGAGAATAGAGCGTGTCGAGGTGATCAGCAGGGTAACCGGCTTGTGTCACTTTGCGTTCGGTGGTTTTCAACGCATCGGTTAAATCGCTACGTGAGCCGTCAAATAAGGGGATGGGTACAATACCCGACGGCGGATTATGCAAAATAACCAGCCCGTAATCGTAAGGTGCCGCGCCTGGTGGCACGATCCAGCCCTCACCATCGGCCTTTAGCCTGCGCGCCAGTGAAGGTTCTACACGCGCATCAATATCATGTATTTCGTAACGCCAGCCTTTAGCACCTGACATAAAACGCAGCGCCACTGGTTTATCAAATTTACCCGGAGGGGCGAGCAGGCAGTGTCCAGCGGTTAATGCCAGATGGGCGGATATCAGGGTGGCCGTGCAGAGGTTGCCACTTTCGGTCTCCAGTTGGCCAATGGCATCCCAGGGAGCGGCACTCACATCCGTAATGGCTTTGCGGTGGTCTTTGCCAAAAAATAGCGTCTTGATGTCTTCCGGGCTTGGCCCATCTTCATCATCGGCATGTGCTGCGAGGTTAAAACTGAAAATTCCAACAAGTAACAGGATAGCCAGGCGCATAGTTCTCTCAATGGCGAGAATAAGAAGAGGTTATTGTCATCACGCTTGAGCGATAACTATAGTCGGAGAGCGGGAAAAAAGGGAGAAATATTGGAGTAATCAGCACGCTACAACGACTAGATAAAAAAGCTGGCTGCAACAATGCCGCACAGGATCATCACAATCAGGATAATTTCGAAGCGATAGCGACGCACCATTTTTCGCTACTCCAGTAAATAAACACCCGGCATAACCGGGTGTTTTCAATCGTTAATGCGGTGTTGGCGCTAAGAGGCCGACTTATTTAGCCGCTTTTTTCACTTTGTGGTGCTTTTTAGCAGCCTGAGCTTTCTGAGCAGCTGGTTTGGTTACTTTTTTGTGGTGCTTTTTAGCAGCCTGAGCTTTCTGTGCAGCTGGCTTGGTTGCTTTTTTGTGGTGCTTTTTAGCAGCCTGGGCTTTCTGTGCAGCTGGCTTGGTTGCTTTTTTGTGGTGCTTTTTAGCAGCCTGGGCTTTCTGTGCAGCTGGCTTGGTTACTTTTTTGTGGTGCTTTTTAGCAGCCTGAGCTTTCTGAGCAGCTGGCGCTTTCTTCGCTACTTTTTTGTGTTTCTTAGCTGCCTGAGCTTTCTGGGCAACTTTCTTATGATGAACTGCTTTGTGCTTAACAGGTGCTGCGGTAGTGGTAGCGGCAGCAGCCGGAGCAGCTGTAGTGGTCTCAGCAGCGAAAGCAACAGAAGACATACCCATAGCAGCGGCGATCACCAGTGCAACTAATTTTTTCATCGCAAAATCCTCGAACTATTTTTTCATGTGTAGCCCACTGCGGGGCCGGTGAAAGAACTATATGAAAAACAATTCGGTCTTTCCGTGAGGCATTGGTATCGGCGTGTAACGGAATGTACAAAGGCGGGTTAAGGAAGCGAAAAGGGGCGGCCGATCGGGCCGCCGCGCAGTTTACTCAGAGAGATAGCGTTGTTCAAGGTGCTGGCGGAAATAGTGCGGATTCAGTGTTTCACCCGTGGCATTCACCAACAGTTGCTGCGTCGGGAAGCGGCTGCCGTGCTGCCAGATGTTCTGCTGTAACCAATCAAACACCGGCTGCAACTCCCCGTTACGGATCAGCTCATCCACTTGCGGGATAGCGCGCTTTACTGCCTGGAACAGCTGGGCGGCGTACATGGCACCCAGCGTGTATGTTGGGAAGTAACCAAAGGCGCCATCGGTCCAGTGAATGTCTTGCATGCAGCCATCACGGTAGTTGCCACGCGTATCCATCCCCAGAGACTGCTGCATTTTCTCATCCCACAGCGCAGGGATGTCATCAACTTCAATTTCGCCTTCAATCAACGCACGTTCGATTTCGTAACGCAGAATCACATGAGCTGGATAGCTCAGTTCATCGGCATCCACGCGGATAAAGCCCGGCTTCACGCGTTGTGTCTGGCGAACAAAGTTATCCAGCGCTAATGCGGGCTGGTTACCCATCAGGGCGACGACCTGCGGATGAATATGCTGCAGGAACGCCTTGCTGCGGCCCAACTGCATCTCCATAAACAGGCTTTGTGATTCATGCATGGCAGTCGAGCGAGCGTGGGCCACCGGTTGTCCACGCCATTGCTTAGGTAGGTTCTGCTCGTAACGTGCATGACCGGTTTCGTGGATCACGCCCATCATGGCACTGAGGAAGTCGCTCTCATTGTAACGCGTGGTAATGCGCACATCTTCCGGCACGCCGCCACAGAAGGGGTGGGCACTGACATCCAGGCGACCATGATTGAAATCAAAGCCCAGCGTTTTCATCACACTTAAGCCGAGCTGTTTCTGCGCTTCAACAGCAAAGGGACCCACCGGCGCCGCGATGGCGGTTTTCTGCTGCTTCTCGACGGCTTTCTGTAGCAGCGAGGGTAGCCAGCTTTTTAATTCGCCAAAGGTATTGTCGAGTTGTGCACTGGTCATGCCCGGTTCGAACACATCCAGTAACGCGTCATAACGAGAGACACCCAGCGCTTCGGCGCGTAACTGGGCTTCCTCACGGCTGAGTTTCACCACCTCTTTTAGGTTAGCCGAGAAGCCTTGCCAGTCGTTGGCAGGGCGCTGTTGGCGCCAGGCATGCTCACAACGCGAACCGGCCAGCGATTTGGCTTCAACCAACGAAGCGGGCAGAATCGTTGCCTGCTGCCACGCACGCTGCATCTCGCCCAGGTTAGCTTGCTCTACATCGTTCAACGATTCCTGCTGGGCGGCATCGAATAAGCCGCCAAGGCGTTTATCGGTCAACAGTTCATGCATAAACACACTGAGTTCCGCCATGGCTTCACCGCGCGCCTGGCTGCCGCCGGGTGGCATAGTGGTTTGCATATCGACACCGGCAATAGCCCCAAGATGGCCAAAGCGTGCCAGGCGCTGGAAAGTTTTGCTAAGTTCCTGATAAGCAGAAGTCACAATTAAAGCTCCTTATGACGGTAAACGGGGCGAAATATCTCGCAAGGGTAGATCAACCGGCCAGCAGAAGCGAACGCTGGCACCACCGAGCGGACTGCTCTCAATAGTGACCTGTCCCTGCAGTGCCTGTGCAATAGAGTGGACAATCGCCAGCCCGAGCCCACAGCCGCCGGTCGCGCGATCGCGACTAGGGTCGAGACGCACAAAAGGTTCAAAAACGCGTGCGCGCTCTTCAGGTGGAATACCTGGACCATCATCTTCAACCTGTAAATTACCGATGGCGCCGTCAAACCACAGACTGACGCGCAGACGCTGTTGGGCATAACGCAGCGCATTGTTCACCAGATTATCCAGTACGCGTTCCATCAAACGGGTATCGGCGGAACCCACATTCTCAAGTTGCGGAATATCCAGCGCGATATGCGCTTGAGGATTCATGGTTTGCACATCTTCGATATGCACACGCAACCACTGCGCCAAATCAAACGACTGAAGGTTGAGATCGACGCGTGGGCGGTCGAGGCGCGCATAGGTTAACAGCTCTTCAATCAGGCTCTCCAACTGGCCGACATCGCGGTTCAACGCAGCCGACTCGGCGTCACTGAGGTTATCGCTCATTTCCAGGCGATAGCGCAGTCGAACCAGCGGTGTCCTTAACTCATGGGCGATGCCATCAATCAGCTGCTTTTTGCTGGCAACCAGCGTATTGATATTGTCCGCCATCTGGTTAAACGCCACGCCGAGGCTGTGCAGACTCGATGTACTTTCAAAATGGGTACGCACATCCAACTCACCGCGACCAAAACGTTGCGCGGCTTTTTCCAGCCGCTGCATCTCCTGCCAGTGCGGACGTAGCCAGATAAACACCGGCAGCGCCAACGACATGCCGATAAACGCCAGCAGCGCGATATCCAGAATGCGCATCTGATGCAGATAAAACAGATAAGGGATCGGGCCGACCGACAGCACATAATGGCTGCGCGGTATGTGCTGCAGGAAAGTGTATTGATCGTCGAGTGCGACGATCTCACCGGCGCGCAGGCGGCGCATATCAGGCTCATCCAGCTGATATTTACTCATCGGTTCGATATGCAACTCAAAAGACAAATCGAGATCGAGATTGCGGATGGTTTTATTCCAGTCACGCGGGGGGATCTCACGCAATTCACTGCGCATTAAAAACAGCGAACTCGCCATCAAATCATTCATTGACTGGCGGCCCGCACGCTCAGCGGTGAACTTGTACACCAAGCCCACCAGCAAAGTCATCACCAGAAAGCAGACGAACAGCAGCAGATAGAACTGGATAAAGAGCTTTCTCATGCGGAGCGGGTATCCCAGGCCTGAGGCGCGAACAGGTAACCTTTATTGCGGATGGTTTTGATACGAAACGGCTCGGTGGCACTGTCATACAGTTTTTTGCGCAGGCGGGATATCGCCACATCAATACTGCGATCCATGCCGTCATAGCTCACCCCTCGCAAGGTTTTCAGCAATGCATCACGATTCAGGATCTGGCCTGCATGCGTGGCCAGCTCCCACAGCAGATCAAAATCGGCGGTGGAGAGGGTGATGTTCTCGTCAAACAGCGTGACCTGGCGATTGAGGGAGTCGATGGTCAGCGAACCAAAACGCAAAACCCGCTGTGAACTTTGTATAGCGGGCGCCACTTCAGGCTGAGAACCCTGCGCCTGGCGCAGATGCAGACGCAAGCGTGCCAGCAAAACAGCGGGCGGCGTGGTTTTCAGAATGTAATCGTTGGCGCCCATCTCCAGCGCCAGAATGTGGTTCATGTCACTGTCGAGCGAGGTCAGCAGCACAATCGGCCCTGACCAGTGCGCGCGCAAGTCGCGGCAAACGGTCATGCCATCTTTGCCCGGCAACATAATATCCAGTAGCACCAGATCGGGATCGGCTTCTAAAATCGTCGCTTCAGCACGGTCACCGCGCGTTTCAACAGTCACTTCAATATCGTGGCGGCCAAGATAAGCGGCGATCAATTCACCGACTTCTGGCTCATCTTCCACATAGACAATTTTGTTCATATTTCACGGCAAGTGATGAGAATGACAGCAGCATAACTTTTCCTGGTCCTGAGCTCTACGCTATCGCACGAAATATCCCTGCCTGACTGGTATAATTACGGTGAAATGTGCCATTATTAGCGGCGCGTTGTAGCGCAAGGTTCGGAACCGTAACGAAAACCAGGAGGAGTGCGAGGGTGTCTGATAAAGAGCTGGCTTCAGCCGGATACAGTGACCGCATCTGCTTCAATTACAGCGATTTTCTCTCCGCTTCCTGCAAAAAACGCTGGAGTTTCGTTGACGCCATTTACGGTGTCATGCCGATTTTTGGCATGGTGACGCGTAAATCTGCACACGGCTTAGCGGCAAGCGACGATCATCTGAAAGAATTAGCATTACAAATCATTTCAACGCAGGTCAGCGACGAGATCAATATCGCGCGACTGATTACTCTCGCGGAACAACAGCACATCAGCCGTTTTGACATTCAACTGCCTTATCCGTTGTCAGAAGATCAGCTGGACGCGATTCATCAGGAATACCGTAAAGCGCTCAATCTGACACAGCAGGATGACCTGCTGTGCGTCTCAATCCCGGTTCAACCTCACTAATTACTGCGTAAGCTGCCACATTGCTGGCAGTGCTGCCGCAATCAGTAATCCAATCGCGATGCGCTCAAGTTGTGACAACACTCTGTTACCACGGGCGCCGCGTCGCGCGTAAAGGAACAGCAGTAATCCCGGCGCATAAAGCACCACAGACAACAGCAGGTGCAGCGGGCCAGAAGCATAAAGCAGCCAGAATCCGTAGGCACTGGCACCCAATCCTACCGCCAATGCCAGCGGATTTTTTTGTCCGCGAACCACTTTAATTAAATACAGACCCACCAGCAGATACGGCACCAGAATCATCTCTGACGCGATGGTCAGCAGCGTATTGTAATCCGCGCCAGTGACCGCAATCAGGATCAGACAAACCTGCACGCTGCCGTTGGTGAGCCACAACGAAGCGGCTGGCGAATTGTGACGATTCTGCCGCGCAATGCTGCGGGGAAAAGCCCCTTGCTGTGCCGCCAGAAAAGGGACTTCTGCCGCCATAATTGTCCAGCTTAAATACGCGCCGCACACGGAAATAATCAGACCCACCGCAATCACCGTATTACCCCAATGCCCTAACAGATGCTGCATCAAGCCGGCCATGGAGGGATTTCGCATTTGCGCCAACTCTGCACGCGGCACCACGCCCAGTGCAAGCAGGGTCACCAGTAAGTAAACCAGCAGTGCTGCGATAACCGCCAGCATGGTGGCGCGTCCCACATCTTTCTTATGACGTGCCCGCGCGGAGACTACCACGGCGCCTTCCACACCAATGAAGACCCACAAAGTAATCAACATGGTCTGCTTGACTTGCTGCCAGAGTGGCTGGCCCAGCGCGGCGCCGCTGAAGTCAAAGTGGAAGCGATCGTAGTTGAATGCGAGTAAAGCCAACACCACAAACAGCAGCAGCGGTACCAGTTTCCCCAGGGTAGCGAGCAGGTTGATGCTGGCAGCCGTTTGCACACCTCGTAACACCAGCCAGTGCACCAGCCATAACAGGACTGACGCACCGAGCATCGCCTGCCAGGTATTGCCGTCGCCAAACACCACGTGATCAGGTGAATCGGTGAAGAAACTCAGCGCCGAAAAGACAATCACCAGATAAGACACGTTGGCGATAACCGCACAGAGCCAGTAACCCCAGGCAGAACAAAATCCGACTAACTCACCAAATCCGGCGCGCGCATAGGTAAAAATCCCGCCATCCAGTTCGGGTTTTAAGCGTGTCAGCAGCAGCATGGCCAGCGCAAGAAACAGGATGCCGACACCGGTGATCAGCCAGCCAATCAACAGAGCCGCGGGACCGGCGACGGCAGCCATATTTTGCGGCAGGCTAAATACACCCGCACCGAGCATGGAGCTGAGTACCAGCGCGGTGAGCGCGCTCAGACCTAATTTTTTATCCAAAACACCATTCCTGGACAGCAGAGTATGCTGGGTAGTGACGATTCCGCTGGAGTGTAACGTGGCAATTGGCCGATTTTGAAACGGAATAGCCTGAAAACAGGCGAAGGATTTTACGGAGAGCGAAAAGGGAAGGCAATGCAGGATTATGCAGATCTGCGCACAGACTATGCAAACAGATGAGCAGGGCGACGAAAGCCGCCCCGCAAGCGAATTACTTGAACAGATCCGCGGTCACGGTCAGGTTGCCACCGCTTTGGTTAGACCACTGACGCGTGATGTGATAGTACTTCGCACCTTTTTCCACGGCACGTTTGCCCACAGCATCAGAGATCTCTGTTGGCGTACCGAAGTGGTCAGAGAAGGTGATGGTATCAAACGGCTGCATCTGTGCCGCAGTAATCGCATTCACTTCCTGCACGCTACGGCCATCCGCCAGTTTCACCGTATAACGTTCACCGGTGGAGCTTTGCGTTTCAAAGAAACGGCCTACGCTACGACTTGGCGTATCAGAAGAGGCAACGCCAGGGATAGCCACTTTCTTGGCTTCTGCACCGCCCGCGGCTAAAGCGGCTTTACCGGCTTCAGAATCGGCTGGGATGGAATCGGAGACGCTCTGCACTTTGCGCTCTGGTGCATCGGCTTTATAGACATAAGCCGTCACGTACTGGTTGCCGCCGTTGTTGGCATCAACCTGACGCACAATAAAGAAGGATGCCGCGCCTTTGTCTTTCGCCTGTTTGGCAATGGCATCATTCACATCTGGCTGGCTGGCGAAGAAACCGCTAACAGAAACAGTATCGAATGGCTCTAAACGATAGGCTTCTGCTTTCGGCAATTCTTTCACGCCGTTAAACATACGGTATTTGGTGGTCTCATCCGCTTTTGGCGCATTCGCTTTGTAAAGATCCGCCGTTACGCGCCAGTTGCCGCCGTTGCCATTGGTATCGTTAATGCCCTGCACATAGAAGGAGTCAGCGCCTTTTTCATCGGCTGCTTTGGAGATGGCATCGGTGGCATCGCCAATAGCATTAAAGCGACCGTTGATATTAATACGTTTGAATGGCTTCAACGCGGCCGCTTGTTCTGGCGTCAACTCTTTGGCGGCAAATGCATTTGCTGCCAACAGTGATAACAAGGTGGTCGCCAGAATGGTGTTCTTCAGCTTCATAAAAATGATCCTTCGCCTTACGCAAAATGAGTACGAAAACGTGCTGGACTCTTGATGTATAACAGATTAGCCGCTGATTATT
>Ga0157363_1000449_pt1 | contig 31555 bp, 17 predicted proteins | sample AttsexASBM1_FD_111477 | JGI IMG/M metagenome (GOLD analysis project Ga0157363, IMG submission 111477) | Fungus gardens microbial communities from leaf cutter ant in Ribeirão Preto, State of São Paulo, Brazil - Atta sexdens ASBM1 | ecosystem: Host-associated > Fungi > Mycelium > Unclassified ... | reverse complement strand
TGTTATGAGTGTACCTTGAAATAAATATAATTGAAATAATGATTTATGTAATGTATTAATATAAACAATTAGCTTAAATTTATTACCTGTTTTAGTAACTATATGTTAAAATGAGTCAAATGTAGATAGGCACATAAATTGGGGGCACATTAATAAGGCCATCGTCGCTTAACTCGGAACCTCATACGAGCAATAGCTTTGATACTGTAGATTGTGAAAAGCCGGTTGTGGGGATAAAATTTACTCCTATCGCCCGTTTTTTACCAATCAGCGTCCGATGTTAGAGCGCTGTTGCTTATATGAGGATCCGGACTTAAAGATCTCACTAATAGGAATAAAAACATATTTTCTATTTTTCAAAAGCACATTAGTATTAATATTTTTTAGATTAAAGAAATATTATAAAAAAAACAAGAAAAATCGATATTGATTGCAAGTAGATAAAATTAAAGCTACAATATTTAATAATTAATTTAGTAATAAGCAAATTGGCTAAAAGGCACATTAATAGGGACCTTAGAGACAGTTAGTTAGTAGTATGTAGTTGAACATGAGTAGTATGTCGACTGTTTTAATGTTTTTTTATAAAAATGTTTTAATAAAAAAAAAATCACAGTATATGAATATCTACATAGATTTGAGTGCATTTCGAGTTACGCATGAAGTATATAATGTATCATTTTATCTTTCTTTATTATTCAATGAACCATAAAAACAAACATTGCATAATGCGCTTCATGCGTTATTCGGAACGCATCTTTTATGACATGTTCAAACTAAAAGTGCCTAATTTCAGGTGTGAGGGCGCAACCAGCCGAGAGTATATTCTAGCATCGTGACGTACTTCGCGCGATGCGCGTTTGTTCAAGTAGGGCGATCTTTACCGGCCTTCTACTTCCTCTTCTCGTGACTTGATACAATGGCGTCCGGAGTAAGTAACTTTCACGCGGTTTTTCACCGGTTGGCATCCGCGCCGTGAAGCGCCAACGCTGGCGACGGAATGTCAGAAAATAAAGCCTATACAATGCGTTATCCACCCCACTGTGAATTTCTTTCAGATCCTTTACACGTACCCGGAAAATTTCCGAGCCTACAAGGCCCTGATAGCGGCTCAATTCTCTGGCATCCAGATTAAAATTGCCGACGACTTCGTCTTTGGCGAGACTAACAAAAGCGAAGCGTTTCTGAAGAAGTTTCCGTTAGGAAAGGTAAGCCGACTCACTCGCGTTACCTTCTGTAGAAATTTTTTTTTATTTTATGCAATGTAAAATTAATACACTTTTTCTGTCGTCACATATGACAGAGACTGTAAAATACTTTGTCAATACTGATACTTTTGGTTTATAATAAACTATCATGAAGTACCAGGCAACATTCCTTTATTATATTTCAATTATTTTCATATTTAAAATATTCTGATAACAAAAATATAGCGAGTCATATGGTATGGTTAGAATTGGCGCTCATATTCTTATTATAGGAATAGATCTGTGTGATATAAATAAAATAATAAGATGATTAATTTTTTTATATCAGAAACAAGAAAAAGTGAATGAGAAAAAAAGAAGAGTAGGAAAGAAGGATGGGGTGGGGGTAGGAGCAACTTTTCTCATTTTTAGCTGTTATCTATAGGTACGGTTAACGCGATGCTGTAAACGCTTTGAAGCGTTTTTTAATTGGTCAGTTTGTAAAATTCTTTCATCTAATTGGTCCATCAAATGCTTCAAAGCATTTGTAGCAAGACTTTGACCAGCCTATATACATTGTAATATAATAGGACATATTTTTCAATATATATAAAATTTTTTAAGGTCCCAGCATTTGAAACATGCGATGGAAAATATATTACGGAAAGCAATGCAATTGCTTATTATGGTAAGACTTTCTTAAAAAAAAAATTATGTATTTTTCCTTAATATCTGTTTATTTAAACATGTGCGTCATATTTATAGTGGCTAATGATCAATTGAGAGGGAAAACTGATATTGAACGTGCATTGGTTATCCAATGGCTAGGATTTGCTGATTCTGAAATTCTTCCTGCCAGCTGTGCTTGGGTGTTTCCTTTACTTGGAATAATGCCATATCATAAACAGGTATTACTGCAAATTTTTTTCCATATTGCATTAGGTATTTGATTTTGCATACATGATTTCATGTATCCTCCTTCAAAGGCAAAATTGGCACAACATAGCCATTCTTTGTAACACAGAGAGGTAGATTAAAGTTTATGCATATAATATTTACATAAAAAGCATATGCGTTTAAGAGGCATGTGCTTTTATAATACTGTATATACATACATTTATTACTTGATACAAATGTGCATGCACATGTAAAGTTATGATATAAAATGCTAATGTAACATTAATTGAATTTATATGATTTTCTTTTAGACTGTGGAGCATGCTAAAGAAGATATATATAAAGCACTCGCTGCTTTGAACTCTCATTTGCTTACACGGACTTACTTAGTAGAAGAACGATTGACTTTGGCGGATATTTGTGTAGCTATGACATTGTTACACTTGTATCAATATATTCTTGAACCAGAATTACGTAAGCCTTACCAGAATGTAAATCGATGGTTTCAAACGGTCATTTATCAACCTGAATCCATTGCTGTAATCGGTGCCTTTAAATTGGCGGATAAGACTATCGAATATGATCCTAAGAAATTTGCAGAAAATCAGGGAAAGGTTAATATATTAATGGAAATATATAATAATTGTAACAAAAGAAAAATTAATATATAGATAATATATATATATATATAGTAAATTATTATCTTGTACAGAGTTCGAAAAAAGAAAAAAAAGAAAAGGAATCTAAAAAGGAAGCTAAGGAGTCTAAGAAAGAATGTAAAGTTGTAACAGAAAAGACTGCAGCAGTAGAAGATGAAGCTGATGCAACAGAGGAGGCTTTAGCCGCCGAGCCGAAAAAAAAGAATCCCTTTGCTTCGATGCCTAAAAGCTCATTCGATCTTGATGATTTTAAACGATTTTACTCCAACGAAGATGAATCTAAATCAATTCCTTACTTCTGGCAAAAGTTTGATTCGGAAAATTATAGTATTTGGCTTAGCGAATATAAGTATAATAATGAATTAACGAAGGTATGCAGATGTTTGAGAAGTATTTCAAAAATTGAAAAATATACTTAATCATTAACATGTGTGTTTTTGTGTTTATGTAGGTTTTCATGTCCTGCAATTTAATCAGTGGTATGTATCAACGATTAGATTCATTGAGAAAAGGTGCATTTGCTAGTTGCTGTATATTCGGCGAAGACAATGACAATACGATCAGTGGCATTTGGGTTTGGCGAGGACAAGACCTTGTTTTTACAGTAAGTTTTATAGAAGCACTTAAATGGAATATATAGAGAATATTTGTGTTAAAATGTAAAAATATTTTCTTTTTCTCTAGCTGAGTCCAGATTGGCAAGTGGATTTCGAATCTTATAGTTGGACAAAGCTTGATCCATCTAAGGAAGAAACAAAGACATTGGTCGAGCAATATTTCAGTTGGGTTGGCACGGACAAAGAGGGACGTAAATTCAATCAAGGAAAAGTTTTCAAGTAAAATCTTGCATCAAATAAGGAGACAAAATAAAAACAGAAAAATCTATTCGAATGAAATAAATCTAAAGAAATGATAAAATATCAGAAAAGATTTACATGCGCTCTTTAAAAACCCTGTATTTAAGATAATCACTTGAGATCTCTTTTGCCTAAATACATGTTCCTTTCTCTCTAAATATGAAATTTCTTGTATCCATAGGCATATATTGCTTCATATGTATTTTTAGTTTCCAAAATATATACAAGATTTTATCGTGTATATACGTGTATGTACATATATGTGCACGCACATACGATATATAATATATAAAAGTACATATTAAGATTTATATATCATTTGGAAAGTTTTAAGAAATTATTTATTTTCATCTCAATGACACGATATTTTTCATTGTTTTTTATTTATCTCTGTCATTCTTACAAATTAGTACGAGCTGTTAATTCAAATTGAATGAATCTCGAATAAGAAAAGATATACATGCACAAGTAGAGAAAGATATCCAGATTATGCACTCTAGGTTAAGTTTATGAAAAATGTAATAATTTTATTACTAAGGATCGTTTTATATATACATATATATTTGTTGCAGTGATTTAATTTGGAATTCATATGAAAGATACTGTATCTTGATTTTGATATTTGTATAATATTCATATTGAGAGTTAATTAAAAATTGTTATATATGCAACATATATGTACTTAACACATACTTAACGCATTTTAAAAAGTTGTATGGATAATTTCTTTGATATTGTGATACAAACGTGTATTTTCACAGAAATAAATTGGATATTGTTAAAGTCCTAAAATTATGCTTCCTATTTTCCCCAATAAGTAAAAATATTTGCATGTTGACAAATAAGGAACATGAAATACGACTCTATAATTGAACAAGAAAACATTTACTTAACATTAACTTACAAATCATTTTTACAAGGCATTAGGAAATAATTTTGCGAGACAATATTAAATATATAATACAATAACTTATTTTGTACACAAAAATTCAGTATTTATTATATTTACAAAGTATAATTTATTATAGAAACCAGTTATTTTTAAAAACCTTTCGTATTCATCCATTCTTTAACATGATTAACATAATCACCTTTAAGTTTAATTAAACCCGCAAATTCATTTATCTGACTAGCAATTCTATGTCCCGTGCGTTCTTGTACATATTGCTTCATGTCTTGTTCCAAAATCCATATATTTCCTTGAATTCTAGTAATTTCTGTAATTCTTTTAGTTCCTCTGGGATTTCTGTACAAATACACAGGTTGCATGTAATTTTTCGTACGTTCTATGAAGTAGGGATTATCCTTAGGCGAAGCTGTTAAAATAAGAAAAAATCATTACTCCGAGATGAAATTTCATGTATTTTTGATGCAAAAAAATGAAACATGTAAATGAAATATATTTTATAATTATATTATTTTATAATTATCATACCAGATGCTGGTTTATAGCCAGATGGGAATTTATTTCCAGTAGTTGGTGGATTAGGTATAATTTTGTATGGAAGTAAACGCTCTACATATTTCCATTCGTTTTCATCTTTGGTAATCTCATAATCTGTGTAATCTTCAGGTGTCTTATATTTTGATGATGATTTGTAACTACTCCATCTCTGTTGAATCTAGAAATAACGATGAAAATGATTTGTGGGAAACACTTCACATTTTTTATCATAATCAACTTTGTCATCAATTTGATTGAATTTTGCATTATTAGATAAAAAATGTCAAAAAGTTTGCATTTTTATTTCCTAGACTTATAAAAATTATAATTTTCATACACATTTGTAAAAATAAATAACAATATGTATCACTTCATTTAAGATTCACCGATTAAACAACTCGTCGCTAAATAACTCGTTCACTATTAAACAACTCGTATAATTGTAACATACAGGAAATCTTGGGAGAATTGAATCGAAAACTACAAACAAAATTGACGACTACGCAAAAGATTCTTGAACGAAATTGTTCCAATTATCTCAAGAATAGATAACGAAAAAAGGACATAAAGAATTGCATGAAATCGTCTGGAGAACCCGATACGTACCTGAGAGACTCGCGTGGTCGTGACACGATTCAACAATTGTACAGAATTCGAGACCGCGACGAGGTTACCGCATGCGAGAATCCGAAGGGTCGCCATTTTGAAAACTTTAGTAAATAAGGGTCGGCGGCCATTGAGATGAGCACCGTACGGACGAGACGGGCGCGGACGCGGACGTGTCCTCCCTCTCCCTCTCTCTCTCTCTCTTTCTCGCCTTAACTCGTCACTATTCGTCAGCGTTCGTCACTACAGCCGAGTTGGGTCGAGTCTGGCCTGTCTGGAGGTCTGGACCGCGGCGAGTCTCGTATCGCGGGCAACCGCGTGCCAACTCGCGGCGTTATCGTGACATTCGTTTTTTTTTCATTGGGGTATCAGGCCCGCACGGGTCACTATTGTCGTCGACGACATCAACGGGTCGACGGTGACCGGGCGACGAGGTAGGTGAATGTAAACGCGAGCGTGCGTGCTCGCCAACGCCAGCCAGCGCTCGCCACGCTACGAGCTACGGTGTGTGCTTACGGTGTACAAAATCCGCGCTCTGTAAAGTACTGTAACCTGTAACGCGGGATCAGTTAGCACGCACGTACCGTAGCGTTTCATTTCCCGACCCGAGTCACTCGAATGGTGGAGTTGGAGGCGGGGTGACGCGAGATGGTGACGCGACGCGGCGGGATAAAGTGAAGTGAAGTGATTATCGAAGTGAAGTGAGGTGTGAATGTAACTAGTGGTCGTCGCTACTTTCCCAGTAGCCGGCGTCGCGACGACCGACGTCGCCTGACAGTGCAACTCTCTTCCAACCCGCATCATCGTTGTCGAGAGTGTCTGTGGCGCGACCGCATCAGTGTCTACCATCACGACCGGACCGAGGGTGGCAAAACCAGGTGAAACTTTTAACTTAGTGAAAATTGACGAGACTCGCGACAGGCAGGGTGCGATCGCGACCAAGCGGAGCAAGTAACGCCTTGTTATCGCGAACGGACTATGCTCCTGGGACAAGTCGCACGCCACGGCCGTCAGGTGGCGGTAGCCGGGAAACAGTGGGACGGCGCATAGACACCCTGCAACGGGACTGTTCTTTCCACGGGGATTGTTGTTCGCGTTTACTCGCGATCATCACGGACCTACGGCAGGATTTTCAGTCCCCAAGGTGAGTACCGTCGTCGGGGTCGCGAGAGGGCCTGCGATCGATCGTCGCTTCGGGCCCGTCGCAGCAAGATATCATCCCGAAAGTTCGAGCCGAGCTTCGACCTTTTGTTTATTCGTGGCGATTTTTTTCATCACCATTTCGCGCGACGATTTCACGACCTTCCCGGAGAGTCCCGAGCGGATTTCTCGGTTCGATAGTTAGCATGTGACGCGCGCTTTCTCGCGAGCGCGAAATTGTCGCGAACAGATTAACGTAAGCCGAGATATCATGTGAAATATTTCAACCGTGCGAGAGCGGCTCGAACGAGTCAGCCGAGTTGTTGGAGCGCTGAGCGCTGAGCGCACCGAGCGAGGCGCTCCGTGCATCCGTGTGTGTTAACGCAAAGTTTGTCACGTAATTTTTCTGGTCGCCAGGGCCGCATCTAGCAACCCCGCTATCCTCTCTCCTATTTTCTGTCTACTCCGACTCGACGGACTCGACGCTGCGCCGCGTCGTGCAGCCACTTTTCTAGCTCCCTGTTCACTATTGCCCTTCCGTCGATGTTTCTCTCGCGCTCTCCCTCAATTATGCCTCACTAAATCTTGCGTGCGTTTCACACCGCGAAATGGTATCGCGCGCCCGCGCGCACGCTACGGCTCCTTGCCGTTGCAAAACGTGGATTTTGACTCGCCATTTTACTTTTACGCTAATCCATCTTTTCATGGATATTTACAAATATCATATACTCACATAGTTTCTTTTCGTAATTATCGTTTTGTCTTTTACCAAATGTTTTGCTCCAAGTTTTTTTCTCTTTCTCTTTCAATGATTTTTCCATTGAGTCATTCGAGATTGTTTTCTACATGTAATAATTTTATAAATGGTTGCAACTATGGTTGTTGTAATAATTTGCCAAGTAATTTGTCGACGATGAGTTTAGATAGTTGTTGAGAAAGTACATTGTAAATGACGTTACAGGAGCCCAATGTGGGTGGAAGTGAGATGGCATCCAGGGAAAAGAAACCCTTAGCGCCTTCCAAATCGAAACAGAAGGCGAGTAACGATTCCGTCTTGCCATCCAATGAGGTCAAGAATAAGAAAGGCAAGTCATTGCTGAATGTAAAACAGCAGCTTGCGGCACAAGAGATTTTTGATACTGTAGCGACAGGTAGTCAACTTCCTGTAAAAATAGAGGCGAACTTACCGCGTAGGAATGCTCTTAAAAATCTGAAACGCAAACAGAACTTAAGAGCAACTAAGACAAATCTTATCAAGTCCAAGGTTACCAAGAAAGTGACCAACAGGATAGCTCCTGACATTAAGAGAGGTGCCAAGGGTGCGAAGAAAGTTCGACAGTCGGAAGATTCGACCGCCAAGGCAACAGATATCGTTCAGAAATTTTCAGAAAATCAGACAAACAACGGGGACAACGAAGGTAAAGGGACTGAAACACCAAGTAAAAGTGCCAAGAGTAATCTCAGGACCAAAAAAACCAAATCTGACGTTCAAAATAAGGAAGAAGCTGGTGCTACGTCGAGTGCTAAAGTCAGTCCAAAACTTGGCAAGAAAGGAAAGACAACGGAAAATCCAGATTCTTTGTCTAAGAGTGCCAAAACAGTCAAGTTAACTAACTTAAAGAAGAACAGTTCCAGTCTTGTAAAAGTTACGGAGACTGATAACAAGAGTGGGAAAAACCGGAAGAGCACTGGCAAGGAATTAGATTGCGGTACTAGTGCAAGAAGCAATACTAGTGTTGAAAAATTTCCAAAGACGATTTTAGATAACAAGAATTCTATCGATCTTACCATAGACGAAGTCATTGCTTCAATGTTAAGCGACTCCGAAGTTGAAAGTCAACAAAGCGTTACAGAGAAGGCTGAAGGAAAGGCAAAAAGAAGTAAGAAAATGTTGGTAGATGAAAATATCGCCTGTGACATCGAGATAAAGAAAGAACCTGATACCGATGACACCAAAGGTACATCAGATGGAGAATCTATAGAAACAGATCAAGGACTTCAGAATGCCATTCAATTGAGAAAAAGATCGAAAGTCGAAAGAAATATCGAGCAACCATCTCAAAGAAGTTTGCGAAATGGAAAGCAGCGTCAATTGTCAGATTTGGGAAATTCCGCAGATAACGATTCTAAAAAGCGACACAGAATAAATTCGGATGGAACTGTTATTTCAGATAATTCGATCGAACATATCTCGGATTGTAATATAAATATCGACTCTTGCTTTTCGGATCCTGGTTGTAATGAATCACAAAATATTGCAGCATCGAGCAAAGAAGAAATTTGTTCCAAGGATGAAGCGTTTAATTTTGAAGAGGATATTGAGACCGGATCGGAAATAGAAAACAACAATAACAGCGATCGCGCAGACAGGACAGGCGAGATCGGACCTACACTACGTTCAAAAACTAAAGCTAAAACTACGGAATGCGAAGCGACGAAAGACGATGATATTAAAATCGAAGACGTGCGAATAGTGCCCAGATGTACGGAAACGCAAGAAGATTCAAAGAAACTCAATAATTTCGAGCAAATGAAGAGGGACAACATTTTAGCCAAATTCACAGACAAATCTAAGGGTCGCAGAAGTAGTTTAAACATAGACATGAAGAAAACAGTCAATTCCTTTTACAGTACAGATAAATCGGACAGCAACTCAAAATCGCAAATAGATCAAATGATTGAAGACATTAAATTAAATATTGCTAAATCCATTGAAAATAAAATCTTTGGTCCGGAAAAAGGTCTTGGATTAAGTAAAAACTTTGACGTGCCTAAGATTGAAGAAATTGTCGCACCACTCAGTACAGAATCTCAGAAAATGGGACTGGAAGACAATACTGACGAGGATAAGTCCACGGTTACGAAAAATGAAATCACGTCAGAAAATTCAGAAAATTCAGTACCAAAAGTGGCCGACACTGCCAAAGAGATCGAAGAGAAACTAGTCAAATTTGATATCGGGGAAGCAGAGACACATTCGCAGAATGTTCAAGAAAACAAGTCCTCCGATAATGACGGAATTAATGACGTACATAGTAACTGCGAGTCTACATGTAATATAAATAATAGTAATGCTGCAGAACAATCGTACAAGAATGTAGATGAGCCAGAAAAAGAAAACGTTAGTTGCAGTACAACCAGTGGCGCCAATATCAGTAGCACCGAGTCGAAGATATTAGACGAAAATAAGAAGATTACGAGGAAGTCTCCGAGAATCAATGATAAAAATTTTACTGATAGTGTCAGCAATAATGAAACGAGAAAATCGAATAGAACACCAAATAAAACAGTTCCAAGATCGGATAACATAGAGAATGTTGTAGCGGATATGCAAAAATCTACAAACGAAGAAACGATTTCAGAAGATCAAATTTTGGATGATGATATTGTAGGTTTACCAGTGTCTGCATCGATGTCTCCTGAGGAAACAGAGAAGAGACTTACAGAAGAACATATAGCAAAAGAAACAGAGGAATTAAAAATTGAAATCTCTCTGAATGTTACAGATAATTCAGAAGAAGCAGAAACATTGGAAAGTATATCTCGTGAAGTAGAACGATTAGTAGCGGAAGATCATTCTGCCAAATCATTACCAAATATTACAAATGACACGATACGAAATAAAGAGATGATGTCTGATACAAAGATATTGGATAAGGAACCGGAGGTTCAAAATAACCAAGAAGCACCTGAGAACTTTTCGGTATTAGGATCAACTGTCGATGATACAAACGAAACACCAAGCAAAAGTTTAGATGGGGAGTCTGACACAACTGAACTATTACAAGACAACGATACGTCTTGTAAGACGTCGCAAAGCGCAAAACGTCCAAAAGTTAACAATAATTTATTACATGTATCAACTTCTGTAAACTATGATTCAAATAATAGCTCTGTAAATTCTTCGTCTGTACAGTGCACCTCTGATCGACTGAATATTGAAACCAAGGAGGATCTCGACCATGATAGTAGTTGTAAAGAACTAAATAAATCTAGCATTATATCAAACACGGACGAGAGTACACCGGAACAAAAATTAGAACATAATGAAGCTCTAATAGCAGATCAAAGCAGTAAGTTCTTGGACGGTAAAAATTCTGATGAGCGAAAACTTCTTAATGAAGAAAACAAGAGAGTATTACGAACTCGTGATAAACAGAAGAAGGTTGAAACTAAGCAAACCGCATTTCGCAACCGAGAACACGCCGACGTAAAAATCAAGGAAGAATTCGAAGCGATTCAAAAAACGCAAATTTCCGGTGTATCGAATGATGCTAATGAGATGGTACAGGGTTCGGTGGATGATGCCGAAAATTCTCAGAAGACAGAAGATGTAAATGATTCATTGAACAACGAATTAGATGTCAGCGAACTCGAGCCTCAAGCTCGCAGCCGTCGCGGTAGAGAGGTGAAAAAACGCAAAGAGGAATTATCCAACAGTTCCAAGACCAAACGTGTCAAGCGAGATCTGCGAAAGTCTGATCAACAGAATAAAGAGGAAACCCTGCTGGACAACGAAGTTGCCAAAATCAATGAAAACAACAGATCATTCTTGAGTAAATATGGTAGTGCCAGCGACGAGCGCACGAATAGTTTTCGTGGATTCTTTGAGCAAGGAGGACAAAGTGGATTAGTGGACAAAGTCGACAAAGATCCTAATTTGCGCAGCAAATCGGAAAATGATATTGAAACGATCGTTGGCGCAAAGGTTGGCAAAAGCGAGGAACGACAACTCTCACGAAATCTATCCGAGAATCATGTGTCGCAACAAACATCTGACAATATAGATATACTGGAGAATGAACGCAAGACTCTCAAGACACCGGAACTCGCACACAAGGATTCCGACGAAACTTCCACGTCCGGCGAATCGTTCAACAGTGGTACATCGAAGATTTTGGAAACACCTGAAGATAAGGAGAGGAAAGAATCCATTTTGCGATTATTGGGACTCGAGTCTTTAGAAGAGGCTGCGAAGAGACAAAATCAGCAAAAAAAGAAGGAACAGTCATCTACAGGTACTTTAAAGACAATCATCAGAGTATCTCAAAAGGAGAAAGACAAGGACAAGAGAGGATCGCGATCTCCATTGAAAATGGTTCTCAAACAGCAAGGACGTGGAGATGGAGAGGGTGATTCACCCGAATTCTACACCATTCAAAAGGAGGTAAGACTTGAAATTTTTGCTCGCTCGTATAGAAAAAATGTAACTCATTCGCTTATCATACAGTAGCTGCGTTCAGCAGAAAAAGCAACTTTGCAACTGTTATAAAATTTTTGAATATGATTAGTTTATATATTTACATCCAGTGAGAAATTAAAGACAAGACTGATCATATTAAAGAATTTTACAACAGTTGCAAAGCTGCTTTTTCTGCTGAACACAGCCATTGTTTCTTACTACATATATCGTCCTTTAATCCCTCCTTTTTTTTTCTTTTTTATTTTTTCATTTTATTCTAAAATTGTGACATCGATCGTATTTAATTGTCGATGTAGTGATAAATTTTTAATATGCGAATTACATGTCACTTTTTACGAGATTTATCCTTTTTATGCACGTATCAGAATGCGTGCGCTTCATGATACGGTTTCTGAATTTTGAGATTTCTATTTCAATCCTACGTGTATGAAGAATTTGAAAGAGCTGACAATGAGAATTATATTTGGGAATTGAATAGTAAGCTAATGAGTTAGTTAATTTGATTATATATTTTTTTTACCAATCCAATTATATTTTATTTCTTTTTTTTCAGTTTGGAACCAGTGGTTTGGGAGATAGCAGCTCTGGTGCGAACCGAAAGTTCACTACTAACCACAGACATTCTTGCGGTAATCCTGGTTGCGGGAATAACTAAATTGATAATCTCACTTATTATTTCCTTGGTTACCTTATTCCAAAAATCTCACATTTTCTTTGATTTTAGCTGATAATTTAGACTAGTGCAGTATACTAAGTGATTGTTCACATTTCCATTTCAGATAGTTTAGAGAATACTTGATTAATTAAAATTATTAACGTCTCATGTTCATTTTTTTTTTTTTTCATTGTCTGTAACTTACTATGCTTAAGACGATTAATAATGCAATATACACTATGCAAAATCTTTAATGTGGTATATGGTTTAATTGAAAAACAATTATTTTGCTTATCTTTTTACAATTTGATATGGAATATTGTGCAACACTTGTTTTACAGACCACTAGTTCCAAAAACTACACTTTAGCCTAATTTTTATAACAATGCATGCTATTTTTTTATGCTATTTGCTTTTAAATTAAAAGTCACCTGCCACCTTTTGCATTTTCACTAATATCGCCGTGTTTACATTACCTAAATTAGAAGAAAAGTTTCACGTTGAAACGCAACATTTGATAAAATATTACCTAACTTGTCAATTTTATTATCGTAGATGACGATAATGAGGAAGCTACACCTAAGGATCGTCAGTCGCTTGTTATTCCAGAGAAATCATCTTCTTTCTCTATACATCCTGGGCGTGTGTGTGCCGACGTATGTTGCTATTGCTTTGGCAAGTTTGGTTCTTTGGACACGCCAATGCATCTAGCTCAAATAAAATCTGATGAAAGACGCAAAAAAATCTTGAATATAGAGAGACACCTTACAAAAGATTCGTGCCTGTGCGACGCATGCTATCGTCATGTTGATAGAAAGGTTCATTATTTCTCTATGATTAAATTTGCAATTTACAAATCTTTATTTACATTTTGTATTATAAATTAACATACATACTAGGTGTATAATTAATTTTGATACTTTGACTGAAAACTTGCCTAAAATCTTGCTTCTTCAGGCGAACACTAGCCCGGCAAACATGCAGCAGAAGCCGCAAAAACAACATAGGCAATTAATGATGTCAAAGTGCTCAGCTCGTGAGTGTCGAGATCCTGCGCGGCATCACGTTAAACGCCGTTGGTTGCTCAAGATAAGAACTGGCCTTCAGAATCAGGTTAATATTTGTAATTCGAGTGCTTACATATTTAATAAAATTTGTGGTGACTGGCGTGTCGATTTATTATACATACGAGAAATATTGTTATTGCAGGTCGACATAGACTGGGATTCGAGTCAAAACACCACAATGTCGTTCTGCGTTAATCATTATGAGAAAATCGGACACTTCTTGACTTGCGCGCTCTGCAAACGCCGACTCGCTCGACAACACACTCACCAATTGAGTATCGCAGAGATCGACGAATTAAATCACAAGCTCAGTCAACAAGGAATCCCTGTCTTACTAGCGGCCGGTACATTTGTGTGCAAGTTATGTCGTTACTTCGCGCAGTTGCAACTCAAGTATAGGGAGGTCGAAAATATGAATATGAATCACAGGGCCTTCTGCAAAAGTTATCGAAAACGGTGAGTATATAGGCTCAGCGTGATCTCTAATACATCACATAACAAGCATAGAGATAAAAGAAACTTGACTGAAAAAAAACAAGTATCTGACGAGGAGTACTTTCTAATGTATAGGATCCTGCATAATCTCGGAATCGACATCGAAGACGAGGACGACGATTCGTCACAACAGATGAATCAAGCGAATCAGACCAAGGATAAGAAGAATAAGAAAAGCATTAAAAATTTGCAGGCTAAAAGTGGAAGCTCTAAGTCTCCAGAACGTACGACAAGCGGTACGTCGGACAAGTCGACCCCGGAACCAAACAAGAATGAGAGTACGGTGGAATGCAGCTCCGAGATGGGTAACGAGAATCGCGCCCCTAAGTCGAACAACGACGAGAATGGTAGTATGGATGTTCAGTATCTCGAGAACACGGTGGAGAACTTGAAAAAGCGCAAGATTCTTGATCTACATACATATACGTCAAGCACATCGATCTCCTCGCTATGCGACGGGATGATGGCGAATGGAATGACGCTCGGAATGGATGAAGTTACCTTGACGCGATTGCCAAAGAGGCCGAGACTTAATAACAGTAACAATAATAATAACGATATAGCGCCTGTGGTGCAGAGACTCGGTGCAAATCCCTCCATAAGCGTACGAACGCTCTTTCCAGGCGAGGAGGAAATGAATCTTCATGTAAACATCGAGTTCCAGAATGTGCGCGAAGTCACACCACAAGGATGGGAGAAATGTGCAACGATGATTCAGTATGATCGCGAGACCAAGCATCTGTGGCAGCAATTGCAGCGACCGTACGGCAATCAAAGCTCCTTCCTACGACATTTGATTCTTTTGGAGAAGTATTACAGAGCTGGCGATCTAATACTGGCGCCAAACGCCTCGCGAAATGCGATCAACTACTCTACATCGGTGCAAAACAGACTGATATCGTATGAAGGTCCGGAGAAAATGGATGAACCTATAATGGAACCGATCGCAACAGAGTACAGTAATTCGCGCCGTTTGAGCGGTGGTTATGTTTTGGAGAAAGACAGACTATCCGTGCCCGGTACAAGTTTGATGTCCAGACCATTGACTAGCGGCGCGACGTCATCGCATTCGGCCAAAATAAATTCACCGCGAATGCTCAAACTCAGCTCGGGGGTGTCGATCATAAAAAAGTCTCCTCCAAATTTGCAACGATTGACTATACCATCTACTAGCGGCAACGGTGGCAGTGTTGATGGCGGTGCCAGTGGCAGTGGTGGTAGTGGCAGTAGCGGTGGCAATAATAGCAGCGGAACTGCCGCGACAATAAACGGTAGCGGCAACATCAAACGAAAAGACGGTCCAAGTTTATCCACCATTTACAGCAGCGGTGGCAAGGTGTTTCAATTGTGCGAGTCGGACATGAAGCGAATGCAAACATTCAAACGACAGAAATTTAATGACAAACCTGTTACTGGCACGAACAACGGATCGTCGACTAGTGGAAGCTTCAGATCGCAATACCAAAAGACACAAATTGCCGTTCCCGGCCACAATCAGCAATTTCAGAGACACTTGCGAATGCAACAAGAGATGTTGAATCGTCAAAGCCGCGGTGATTTTGAGCCACTGATATGTGACATGACGCGTACCGCTACTTGCACGAATGAAAACAGCCCAACAACCAGCCAGAATATTCTTCACAACCTCAATCTGCCCAAGTCGATCCAAGTGACAACCAAGCCAACAAGCACTCCGATTCCGATTTTGCCGAAAATCCCGAAATCTTTGACGGTAATACCGCAAACTGTCACGAGATCCGCTGAAAAATAAGAATGAGAGACGTAAGTAGACGTATGCGCAGTCTCTTTTTTTTCTTTGTTTCTTCTTTTTTTTAAAAGAAGGAAACACAGCGGTAAGGACGAAAGGTCGATTATACAAGATTGTATTTGTACGCTTTTTTACGCGTTGACATCGATCAAATCTCGAAATTACCGCCAAAGTGAAGCAAAATAATAATGAAAATTATGATCAATGCTCTGAGAGCAATTTTTGCCTTATGTGAGCGCATTGTGATGCACTTACTGAGCCTGAACGCTCAAAACACACACATTGATTTTATGTTACGGTTAAGACGGGACAAATTATAGCGATTTATACATACTTGTTGCATCGATCGTGATCACAAACTTGTAGATAGATTAGTAGGATAATTCGAGGAAATTGAGATACTTGAATTCTAACGATATATTATACATATATAACAACCAAAGTTACGCTATAAAATGCATTAATGAAAAACGTATTAAACAATGCTGTTTTCACAGAAAGTGCCTAAAGTGACAGGAGGTAGATGAGAAACCGTTACTTTACAACCGTTACATTAATTACGTAATTATGCATATGAGATTCGGATTCTCGATGCGATAAATGTAGGTACATACACGAGGTACATACTCGAGTCTCTAATAAGTATTGGTACAATTCGCAAATAGAGTTATCTTTCGTGAAGAAAAATCGATAGAAAGATCGAAGGTCGAAGTTTACAATGACAATACAAATAGAATAATCTCAAAATCTAAAATGTTTTGTATTGTAGAAGGAGTAGGGGACCATAATAAAGTGATTCCCCAAGCAGAAGCCTTTCTAATTAGATTTTTATTTATTAGATTTTTAATTAGCCTTTCTAATAAGACGCTGTTACTTGTAACTATTTTCAAATACAATTAAGTACGCGCTTGTATTTTTGGGATTTTGTAATTTTATTGAAAATTCTTTCTCGAAGATTAATTGAAAACGATTTTTTTGCACAATCAGGAAACTATATCTTTTTCTCGATTATTTCTCACGAAGGATCGCTTCCTTATTACTGGCTATATCATCGATTTATCGAACGTCCTACACATACGTAGAAGAAATTCATCACTTTAACAGCATTGCATCGATTTTGATTTAAAGGTACAGCTTGCGTCTTTTCTTTTTTCTCTATATTTAGTTAATTATAATAGAATCGTAGTGGGAAATGTGTGTATTAGATGAGTAGGCTCCTTTATGATTTATCACACGAAAGGATTTAAATTATAAAGGTGACATTATTCAATTTGCTTACTTGATTTTTTTTTCTTAATCAACATATCGAATATATCTATTTTTTGAAAAAGGAGATTGGTAGTTAGAGGGAAAAAGAAAGCATGAAAATATATATCGAATCTTGTCTGGTTGAATGATTGTTATTGCTAATTCGTTCCTCTTACCGTATTTAAAGAGAGAATTGGACATACAATAGTGCGGTAATTGCATGCTAGTGGTGCAAATCATTATATTTTTATCTACACAAAAATCCTTTTTGGGTGTTCACGAGAACGACTCGAACAAATGTATATTATACAATATAATATTGGCCTGCTCTTTAGGAGCGTAATGACAAGAATATAAATAATTAAATAACAATTTGAAGGGAAAGCTTTTCAAAGTGTTAAACTTTTAAGGGAATCGAATAGATGCAAAGTGAGTGTAGATTTAACATTCTTATTGAGCTTATTTATTACGTTACTATCATTAATACGCATTGTACATATAGACCGATAGAGTACATTATTCTAGTTTTTAATCGATTTATAATGAAAACTTATTATAATATAATAGAGTTGAAGCGTTCAACTCGTTTGTAGGATTGCGAACGATCGGACGGTAAAAATCGACGATCGAGATGTGCGTGAGACTGTGAGGATTTTCTCTTTTCGTTTCTTTTGCGTACATCTATCATTCGATATTTGACATTCAATGCACATCATTATCACACTACACTACTCCACTCCACGTTCCTGTTACACATATGCGAGATTCTCTTCGCACTGTTCGTATTAAATAATTGGCAGAAAACCTTATCATTCGCTTTATCAAAAATTGAAATATGCCTTTGAACAATCGATAATAACGTGTCAAATAATTGTTATAGTTTTTTTTTATTGTAAGAAATATTTATTATTGATGCTGATTATTCTAATTATGATTATCTGTCATTATTGTCGCAATTGTTTTATTATTTTGCGTTACTCCTATACTTATTTGTCTAAATAGAAATATCAAAATATTTGCCAATTTGACGCGGTTCTACTTGCGCTTGGATCACAGAAGAAAGTTTCACTCTTAATGATTTTTTTAATCATATATTCTAATCAGACATTCACATATATGATTATGGATTGCTATTATGGATTATTTCAGTGTGTCTAACTGCTTGCAAGTTTAAAAAAATAAATATGAGACAACCTTTTTACCATTATTCTAATTATTTCAAGGTATATTATTTTGAATGATACTCTTGTAAACAAATATTTCTGAGATGTTTTTTAATATATTTATATTGTTTTACTTCTTTTCTAAGATATCATTTATTTGTTAATTGAATCAGTAATACATTTAATTGTTGTATTTTGATAAAACTATAAAGTTTCTTGTAAAAACAATTTTGTGCGAGAGAATTTTGCATCTGCGAAAAAAATGATTCCTCTTTATCCAATGTGTACATAGATATTCTTTTAAAAATTGAAGAACTGTAGATATATCTTACACGAGTATAAATACGCGAAATAAAGTATCCATTTTATCACAAAAATATTCAATATGCGTAATTAACACGTATATACACATACTTCGCGTACACTCGTGTATTCACAATTACATATAAACATAAACACAAACACATTTAATAAATGTACGTTTAAACGCGTGCAAATGTACTAATAAAAGCATAGATTTATTATATGTATATTAATTATATATGTATATGTATATACATATTATACATATATTGTATATATACGTGCTTTCTTAATATTGTAGTATATTATAGATGTTTTCCATTTAATAACACAAGTTCTCAAATGGAAAACATCCTATGTCTGTTATTATGTGTGTGTGTGTGTGTATATATATATGTGTATATATATATATATATATATATATATATAATATGCAGACAGTGTACTATATATAAAGAAAAGAACGTGACGATATGTTATATATATATATATATAACATGTGTGTATATATATATATATATATATACATACACACATACATATATATACATATACATACATACACAACCATACACACACATACATACATACATATATATGTATATATATAAATACTTTATTTTACTAAGGATATTTTTGATATACCTATATATACGTGTATTCATATATGTATATCGAATTAAAGAAAAAAGAAAAATCACTGGTAATATAGTGATCATGAATATAAGTATTGTTATATCGTTGTGCAAGGACATCTTCGAAATCGCAAATCGTGATGGAGTGTGTCGCAAAAAAGTATATGTATACATATATATGAAAATATGTGTGTATATATATATATATATATATATATATAAAGATATATATATTATGTAATTGTAAAATAAAATGAACCAATTGTGACACATATAGAATATTAATATCGATTTATCTATACGTGTTTATTTTAATTTTTTCATCCTTATAATTAATAAATATCAATAATAATTGACAATTAATTGGTTTATAATTTTGTCATTGAGAAAAGCATAAATGGATCAGATTTTGCATTGCATTCACAATTTCTTTTTCTATTTTAGATAAAATCCGCTTCTTGATTATTGAAATTATTACCGATAATCTGTTTGAAGTTTCGATAAACTCTTCTGATAAAATACATTTTTTTAATATTTAAGATTTATTATTAGTCTTTTTATATAAATTTTTAATAATATCTGATTTAAATTACGATTATAGGACTTATTACAGGAAATACATGTAAGTCTATCTGTCTTTATTTTGATGTAGAGAAAGCGGGTTTCATGTTTGCATTCGCAGCATTAATTTGATTTTTTATATTCAATTTTTTTTTCAAAGTATCATAGTGCGTCATCTTAATGTCTTGCGAAACATTAGTGATATATTAGTGCACGAAATATTAGAACACGTACACGATCCTTTAAAATTTTTATCAAATATCACGAAAGTGAGACATAGAAAGAAATGCTTATTATTCTTGACAAAAATTCACAATTGTGCATTATATTAAATCAAGTTTCGAGAAATACGACGAAACTTTTCTATACTTTATTGCACTTGTATACTTTATTTTTGTCTTTTATCATTTATCGATCTATTTATCAATAAGAATAAATTCTCAAAAGCATGCTATCTAAGAAAAATTATCAATTATCGTCGACGATGATTGGAAATTGTAGTATCCGCGATAATACTAAACTTTCTCATAAACTCTAATACTTGGAATGCTCAAGAGTACCGATACGAGTCTACTCGTTATTTGCACGTATTTTGTACTCACGGCACACTCCACACGGCGCAGCGCGACACACATACTGCATACGCCTGTGATGCGATGAAGGAGGAAGAATTTGCAGACCGCGAACGAACAAGAACTGAGTTTAAGTTTTAAGAGTTCTATTTTTCTGGCGGAAAAAAAGTGTAATTATTGTAAATGCATGTCGAATGGACGATTTTGACTCTTGGTTACCTTGACTAATCGCTTTGGCATAGTCCGTAATAACCATTTATTAAACTATCTTATTTTATTTTAATTATTAAATTATCTATTTTATTTTAATTATTTACATTAAAAAATAAAATTTCAAATCCTTTTTGTAATTTATGAATTAGAAACAACTATTGTGAAATTTTTAGTCAATAATTTCTGCCGCAAAAATAACTTTCAGATCCTAAAGAGAGAATTCTCTTGATTGCGTATGAATGATGACTAAATAAATTTCCTGTTTCTCTATTTACAATTAATCAAAGTTGTAACGCTAAATTGTCCATCTGCTCGATCTCGATTGCTCGAGTATCCAATTAATTTCACATGTACACCCCATGATTGGCATTGTGTATCCCAAGAGTCAACGAACGTCCCGAGAATGTCGGAGGTTGATCTTATCCTCACGACGAAAAGTTGTAGAAATACGAATGGATGAAGGTGATGCTATTTTGTATTTTGGATTAATCTCATTGTTCATTGCGAGATGTAATTGCACAGACCATGAGTTATATCAGGACTAAAGGGAAATCTTTTAAAGACGAAGAGAAAAGCTGTTAGTGACGAACGATGAGTGAGATGAACAATTTTGTGTATATATATCGCAAGTCTTTGTAGAATTAGGAGAGCGTGAGTAAAATTATTTTATAATAACATATTTATAACATTGTTAATTGTATTCTGATTAGTTTTTTTTTTTGCGGAAGAAATGATTTGCACTATTGCAAAGATACAACGAGTTTGCTCAAATGTGACTGATGCTTCAAACAAATTGATACTGATACGTACGTATCGATCGCGGTCATGATAGCAACAGCTTCATCCACTCGTCGATCGACTATTTCACTTTTTTGGTGACGAGAAACGTCTGCCACGTAAATGATTAGAATATGAAAGCTAGTTGATTCGCGCGATTGACAACATTTCAGCGTTTTTTACGCAGAGATGCTTATTCTTTATGCACTTTTTTCTTACAGTCCGACTTGGAATCGCTTTGCTTTCGTGCTTTCGTCATGAAAAAAGTGAAACGAAAAATAATATCGCGGCCTTGATAACGAGAATGGATCTCGAGGAAAAATGCGAGTGCAAAAGCGAATGTGATGAAAAACGGAAATGGCGTCGCGTCACGCAAAATGTTTCAATGTTCTTTGCGTGTACGTGAAAGAGAATATTTTTCAGAAAGGTGATATTTTATTAGTGCGTAACGATAAAACTAAAGATAACCGCTGCGCGCAGTCAAAAGAAAGGAAAAGCAATACGAACGCTTATTTGGATTTTTAGGCAGGTTGGACCTCTCGAGGAGATGACGTTTTATTATGTTTTTAGATGTCGGGGACATGTCGCCGACAATACGTCGCGGTTCGTCACTCTTGTTTCTCTAATCTTGGATAAATTTCCCTGAGAAAACAAAGAAAAATGTCAAGGCGACGACCGAAGCGAATTGACGAATTGCGAAAACGCACTCTCGTCTCTGTGCGCCTCTCTTTCCGATACTACGTTCTCTACTTTCGATCTCGAAAATATATAATCGGAGATTCAGTTTCGATTGCTGTAAAAATTACAGTTGCAACAGCTCGATCGCGAAAATTTTGCTTTCGAGAGTTTTCGAGGTCGAGTCGAGAACAATGGTCCGATTCACCTTTCTTAGAAATTAATTTAAGCGAGAATTTGACATTTATTTTCTTCAACTTTTTGGAAAAGAGAGTTTAAGTTTTTATTCTTAATTTTTTATCGAGTAATTGACACAAATCACCTTTGCAAGTCTTTATCTTTATCGAAAGTATTCAAAGAGCATCGGACAGTTTTTCCCAATAACTATATGTTTTGACATCCCAAAAATAGGATAATGTAAATTACGAATTGATCTATAATTGGAAATTGAAAATCTACTGACTAGAAGAAGAAGAAGAAGAAGAAGAGTTGAGGACAAATTTATATTTGTGTTAAAAATATCTCGATAATTGAATTAGGAAAGTTATGGTGCAAAATATACTGCTATAGAACAGCGATATTGAATTGAGCTGGACGTGATCGAATGATACGTCATCTTGATCATTTGTAAAAAAAAAAAAATCTTCTGTTCACATTTTCTCATAATGTAACGTTATTCAGAATTAACTTCAGTCGTGTCTGAAGATTAAAGCAATATGTAAGATATATCGCAGGGGGATCGCCATATAAATGTAACGAAACGCACAACACTATAAGACGAAACGGGGTTTAAGAATTTAAGAGTGTTTTTGTGTAATCACGATGTGCCTCGTTTCGATCGTCTGCTCTGCGCGCGACCGATGCCTTTAAATAACTCTTCAAAATATTAAGAGCTATTACTCTGCGATGTAAGAATGTGTGAGCACTGCATTGTAAATTTCACTGGGCTCTCGGGATCGATTTGAACGGTATTGCATAATTAGGATCTGTCCGAGATTTAGCACTAGCAGTACGATTAAGATCTATCGTATTTTTAAATATCAATTTTAATCAATAAGAATTACCATTGCATTATTCTTATACGCATTTACATCTTATACCGGCAATTAACAATTTTACTGATCGCTTCTATATAATTCTACGCGAATTTACATTTGGAACTATTATAATATCATTACGAGTGTAAAAAGAAAGAAAGCGAATTATAGATGCGACGTATAAGAGTATTGCAATGGTAATTCTTTTTAATTTAATGTATCATTAACGCGCAAGCGATCTGAATTGTATTGTTGGCTATCGCAATAGATGACATCCAGTATTTCGATAACGATCCTTGATGAGCATCGATCCCTGTCCGTTAAGATAAAATGATTGCAAAAGATTTCACGACAAGAATGTCAAAGTGATTAAATAATGACAAGCGAATGATTTTCTCTTTTTGAGAAAAATTTTTTTATTCCAAGTAATACTGAGAGAGGTAAAGCGGATAGAAATTGGAGGGATCTAAAAGTATGATCACGAGAGGTGCACTGAGTGCTTAGAACACAGAACGAAAGAGAAAGGACTTTATTAAGTGTGCGAGTTCTGATCTTGACGCGTCCATGCTCATATACATATATATATATATACACACACACACACACACACACACACACATGCGTGTGCGCTCATGTGCGCATACACACACATACATACGCGCGATGTTACTATTACGTTATTTAAATTAACACGTTAACGCTAGTATGATAATCTTTTGTTTATTTAGTTTTTAAGCGTAAAATAGTTATTATACCATTAGTTCTTCATCCTTTGTGTATGCGTGTACATATGTATGTATATATACACATACATATATATAGATATGTATGTACATATATATGCGCAAATCTCAATAAAAAGGTAATAAAGAAAAGAAAAAAGCCATCAAAGTGTGCAGCCTCCCATTTCATTACCACTGCCATTGCGATTTACATAATGTACATGATGATAATTATATAATGACAAATAAACAATGTATAATACATCGATCTTGTTATTGTTTCTATACGCATGTTCTTGTTCTTGATTGCAGAAGGAGGAAAGAAGGAAATTAAATAGACTGCGGTTGTTGCTTTTGCAGTTTATTTGCAATTTGTTCATATAATTGGTAACTGATTTCGGATATAACTAATACTAGAAACCTAAACAACGTATGAAACTTTATACATATCTAATTATCTTAGTAGTGCTAAGGCGACTATTTACATGTAAACGCATTGAGCCGTTTTTCGCGATGTGTAGCACAGGTGTCGGGAAAGTTATACACATGGATTCCGTTACCTATATGCATATTGTACACATTTTTCAGAAATGTGGCCCAGGCGTCCGAAGAAGGTTTGGATCTGTCTGTGCGTTTGCGTTCAGACTTTGCCACGGAATTGTCTCTACCCACATAGTGTTTCCTCTGCTTTTTCCAACTTTCTTTTGTTAATCGTACTTTCTTTTTCTCAAATGTTAAAAATACAAATGATCAAAAATAACATTGTTGATAATAATGGCTGGATTGTACGGCAAAATTTTCAGTAGCGAATAGTACATACATGTCTTCAAAAAACAATCTCTTAGGAGAAAAACTTGATACACGTACATACGTCAGATGTTTCTCGTGATAAAAGTAAAAATTTGCATACATGCGAAAAAAGACTCTTCAAACTTGGAACAAGATTACGAGTCGATGGCAGAAGTGACATGTATATGGGAGACAAATCATTCCGAAACATTATCCAATTCCTTTTAGCACTTTTGTGAGGGATAAATAAATTAGACAAAAAAAAGAGGATTGCATGCTATGCCTGCTGATAGACCAACGAAATGTGATTGCGACGTACACTGATATCGATAATCATAATAAATCAGCAAGTTTTTCTTCGTGCGCTACTTTAAAGGATAATACAATCGTTGCAACTTGTGTCATTGCGACAGGACATTGTGGAAGAATATTGCAAAGTACCGCGTTCATCAATTTCAACATGTTTCGTGACATTAGACAATTTTATAACACAAACATACATATAAAAAAAGATTAATATGATTATGCGGCACGGACAGAGAAATTTTTCAAACATTGAAACGCGGCAATTGTAAGATAAAAATCGCCGATGAAAATTATTGTGAAAAAACGGATTAATAAATATATCAGATATCAAGACATTGCACAGATTTCACTATACAAAGTCCGTCGAAAGCTCCTGAAGAACTCGTAAAGATTTTTGGCCGCAATCTTCAAACAATTGTACGGTATATATTATACATATAATCGGAGCGTTAACGTCATCCGATGCATCTACATTCTCAAAGAAACTGTATAATATATAACGATCTTTCCGTTCTTTGCGTAATAAAGTAGTTGAGTTATGTTATCAATAATATCCAGTAAATAAGAGTTTCTTGAATGTTAAAACGCATTGGATGGCATTAATGCTTTGTATGTACACAGTTTGTGTGTACAATGTTTACAAATAATATAGACATTTCCTTAACATAAAACTAAATGTTCAATTTAGATTAAAAAAAATTCTTTTAACACCAAAAAAAAATTAACAATCATTGAATTCAAAATGCTTCATTTAATAATAAAACATTTTTGCGCGTTAAATACACAATTTTTTTTAATAAAATCGATAGTCTCTTTTCGGCCAACTTTTGTTGATCGCTGCATTGATTCTCCTTCGTCAGACACTATTGCACTAAATGCATTGTTCTAAGGAAAGGAGAAAAACTTGGCGATAAATAACGATCGAATGTACGGCCACCGAAAAACAAATTTATGACGCGCTCGTTACAATATGCTAAAAAAAAAATTCTCCAAGGACATAAATTTGCATCGTCTGCAGAAAGTAGGAAATTGGAATTTTCCTCTCCCATATCTGAATTTTGTCATTGATTCTATATAATAAGATTAGTGAAAATCAAATTTTGTAATTTTTCTGTCTCCAACTTTCCAATAATATATATAGAATGATTTGTAGAAGAGAAAAGAGAGAGAGGAAAGCACCAGTAGGAAAGTACAGCTATTGCTTGCTAAGGCGTCTACTCCTCGAACATAAAGAAATATCATTAAAAATAATGTAATAACGTACAACAGCTAAGGCTCGTTGTGGCGTTACGCGATAGCGTGTCTTTCGCGCTTACAAGACGGCTTACGGAGGACTGTGCTCCGGAATGAATTGCACCGCATTAGAACCACTGTTGAAAAACAGTCATTCGCATCCGGGAGTGCCGAAATTTATATTGCTAACAATATTAAATTTCAGATTTTTCCACAGAGAAAACCGTATTGCAAAGATTGCAGGTTTTCTATATGGCTAATCAAAGAGAATTCGCTGTAGAGCAATGCTCTCGAACGCAACGCAGAGAAGAAATCGCGCAGAAAGCGCACTTAACACCATTTGATATACATGGAAGATATACGTTCGCGGCGATTTTCATATCTCATCTTTGAATAAAACAGTAGTCAAAGACATTCGCGGTAACATACATTTGCGCTCAGCAAGAAATATGACATTTTAACATTATTTTCAATGTCCGGAAACGTTTTCCAAGTTTCATATCTTACTGGCGCTAAGTTGCTTTCCATGCGCGTTCATAGTTCTGTCTCAGTGTGCTATCTCTCTCGATATATAATTCAGCCTATATCCTTAACGTGTTATTAAAAATCTATCTGTGTATATACAAACAATGTGTGCACACGTGCGCGTTTTGTGTGTGCCATGCCGAAGATTGCGTCGGTACCGAGAGAGTTTATGTTCGGTGGAGAACAGCATGCAAGCATGTATCTCCATGACGCTTCGGCACTGCGCGAGGTGCTTCAACGTATTTCAGGCAATTCAGGCCGTGGGCAAGGTTGGGCCGAACGACGCGAAGGACAAGGAGTCACCAAAGACATCAGCAGATTGACTCATAATTGCGCGTACAAGATCATTAGCAGTGTCGACATATAAATTTCGAAAGTTCAAATTAGAACTTTACTATACATTTGCAACTAGATTTGTAATGATTTAATCAGGAGTGGTTTAAAAAAAAACATGTTTTAAACAGTTTAGGGTTCGGTTCCAACGTTACTTGAACTTTAAGTGAAACTTAAAACTCTCTCTATCTTGTTTTAAAAATAAAAAAAGAGACAGAGACAGAGAAAATTTTAAGTTTCACTTAAAATCAAAGTAATGTTGGTGCAATCGGTCCTAAAACATGCTTAATTGATGTTTTTAATATGCTTTAAATATATTTTTTTATAATACTATTTAAAGCACATTTTTTAAGCATTAAAAATATATTTAAGAAAAAACACAATGTTTTATTCTTAAAAAAAAAAATTAGTCTTTACCAACCCTGCGATTTATTAAAAAGAGTTTTACGAAAAAAATAAATTTAATATATAAAAGAAAAAAATGGAGAAAAAGAGAAAAAGAGATATTATTCCATGAAAAAGAAAACTATTGTTATAAAGAAAAGCATCTTCTTATATTACAAAGGAAAAGGATTAAAAACTATATATGAGTTGGTTGAAATACGTCGTGTCTCAGTGTCATCAGCCAACTAAACTTAACTTTAAATATTGAATTGATATTATCGCATATAAATAGATTAAGCGTGGCAATTAAAGAACGAAATCTTGTTTGCCAACATAAAATCACACTGCAAAGATCGATTCTTAATTTTGCAATATCATCGTTATTAAAACGACAAATGATATAAAAATTTATTCATGATTCTGTATATATGAGTCGTTGAATTAATAAAACACTCACTAAAATTCTCACTAAAATTATTGCTAAACCAATTAAAGAGCGGTGTACATTCACTGTGTTATTAGGTATCTCATGTGGCTGCTCGTTCAACATTGAGTCAGTGGTGTAAGTAGATTATTACCAGCATGAGTCAGACTTGCAAGCAATATATGACCGAAATACCGTGCATACATTATGACGGTATCGTCTATCATACACATTACTTAATATCATCTATTTATTGATAACTAAATTTAATTTGAATCTTTAAAGTAGCAACAAATTAAGATTAAATAATAAAACTTTCAATTACAATTCCGATATTAAGTTGAAAATGTTAGTCACAATCAATTATATTTTCTAATCTTACTAACATTGTAACAACAGATGTTATTTTTGTTATATTCCATTTCGAAATTTCATTTTTTGTTAACCCTTGTCGTCAATCAATTGAAATTTGAATATTTCTAAATTTTTTTTGCACGTTCTTTTAAAATTTCTGTTGCAGGTCTAATATCAATAGATGAATAGTGGAACTACACGGTTCAATATACAATTTAGCCCATCTGTTTGCCCACGGTAAAAAAATTCTTCGGAGTACTTAACGTATCGGCATGCGTTTGATCACGCGTTTTCCATCTACGAGCGCACGAGGGTAAGACCAACGCAAGATTCACCATGTGATTCCTCATCAAGCGATTCTGTGTGTCGTGAAGCTGACATCACGTCGCTGTTGGCGTCCTGCAGCATCGTTGGCTCGAGATATAGTACCGTCGTCTAAGTTTCTAGACCTGGCACGAGGCTGTGGAAGGTCTGTATGTCATGGAAGGCGCGGCCGCAACTCTGATTGTTGTTACGCTCAAACTTGGTAAGATCGAAATGCTCATCCAAAGACTGCAGCTCGGCCAGGCGTTCTTCCAGAGTCTTCGCCGAGTCGGCGAATCTAGAAAAGTCACAAAGCCGATCGGGATCGACTACGTCGGCCACCTCCATCATATCGGTTCCTGGTCTCGAGAGTTGTACGCTCGTGTCGTCGAGATCTCCGACGACGGGGAAAAGCACGGAATGGCAGCTTGTCGCGCTGTCGACAATGCCGTTAGTCGTTGTGGAGGTGCTACTTGTACTGATGATCGTGCCGTTCGATCGCACGTCAGCCACGCCGCCGCTCAAGCGATCCTCCGGAAAGCCCAGAGGGTGATTGCTGTTATGATGTGACACCACTGCTTCTGGCTGAATTTCATCGATATGCGAGAGCAAACGTGGCGTCGGTGGCAAGATGTAGAAGTCACTGAATACGTCATCTTGCAAATCCAAGTCATCGTGCCTATGCCGCTTGGAATTGAGTTCGTCGTTTCTCGAATCGTCAGCCAACCTACGTTTCATCACAAATAATATCGACATGATTAGTTTGCAAAAACTGCACTTATTCTATGATAAAAATTCGAAACAAAAAGCTATACGAAGAATTCTTTAATAGAAAATTCACACATAAGTATGGATCTAACTTCATGCAGTATCTATATATAATTCTTAATATTAACATCAACATGATGTGAATTTAACACCATGAGTTTTAAAGTGTGACATATCAACGGTTATAAATCCATATCATGATTGATGTCACATTGATGTTAATATTAGCACCAACACGATGAGGAATTATATAGATTACCGATGTTAAATTTACACTGATATTTTTTAGAGTGCATGCAAAAGAGAGTCCCAAATTATAATTAAAATTCTATTAAAGTAAAATTTATGCGAAATTATTGTATTTGGTCAATGTCATACCTTTTCCTAGAAGAAGTTTCTTCATCCGTTACGTCGGCGATGAGATTCCCGGCGATGTTATTTTCCTTACTAGCGTCGTCCATGTATGACGCCACTACTGGAAGTGTACCGTAACTCCGTGTCTTCTCGTCCCGATTTTCACGCTGCAGCCGTCGTACCGCGTTATTTATGAGAACCGATCGGCACAGGCTCGCTTCAGGATCTTCGATCCTCCTCAGCTTGCCGGCGGAAATCTTGAGCAGACGGCGACGTTCCTCGCGGGCGCGATATTTGGCGGAGATCATCGTGGGTCGGCTCCTGCGGATCACCAGATCCTCTTCTAATCTCATTTTAGAATCTGCAAAATCAAAAGTTATTTTTATTACTATCCTTATAATTATATTATCCATTAAAGCTAAGCTCGAGGTCTTGTGTTTTGTTGTACATTTCCAAATACTATATCTTTACATATCACGAAAACGATATTTTCTCGCGACGACAAAATCAAGTACAAAGTGCGATGTGAAACGCTACTTTATGATAAGAGTACTATATTTTTTTTTACGTATGAAAGAAGTAGATGGAACTCATGAACTTTTATCGCATCTAATATATATTTGTAAACGGATGTGTATACAGATAATAGACAAATGTCTTTAATTAAAAATTATCGGTTAAAAAAATTATTGAAATTAGTTTTTAGTAATTCAACAGTCAGTCACTCGCATCAATATCTTTAAAAATATAGTAAAAATATTCAGTGAATCAAATAATTTAAAAAGGATGTTTAAACAACATCTATCTATGAAGATGACCTCTTTATAATGTCTTCATGACATCTTTTAGGCATATTGTCTGGGTGCAATACCAGTTTATTTTTCATTGAGTAAACAATTTCAGCATGCAACAATTTATTTAATGTATTTATTGTATTTCGCAAACTCATAAAGTATCTCCACAAAAAAGTATTCTATCGAATATATTATCCTTTATATGTTTAAATAGATCTTCATGATCGTTAATGTATCTCATTACTATTTATAACTTAACAGAAATTTTTACACGCAGCATCAAAACATTTTTATGTTTGTTACAAAGAGAGGAGGGAGGGAGAGAAAGAGAGATTAACTCTAACGTCCCATAACGGTACATGGAGACGGTAAAACACGCAAGCGGCTTTAGAAGGCAGGTTAGCGGTACGTAAATACGCGTTTACGCACTTACGTGCAGTGCGCTCGTGTACTACGCCAATGATGGACAAGAGGTCTCTTTTTCTTTTCCCCTATCGTCATCGTCGTCGTCTGCGACTGACCCAGTTACACGGCGATGCTTCCGTCTTTCCATCGCTTCGTCGGAAGGGGAGAAAAATACGCGTACCGTTATCATAGCGTTTTATAATCATGTCGTCGTCGTTGTCATCAACGACAATGATGATGACGACAATGCATCGACTTGTTTCGCGAATCATTGCGCGACTCGGTAAAATCACGTCAACAGTTATCAGCATCATCAATTATTTTTATTATGGAAATTTCATACGTTTGATTTTTTGAATCTTTAAGATTTTCCTGGTTTTTGTGCATCCAAATGTTTTCGAAAAAAGATTATTTACTCCATTCGCGTACAAAAACGTTAATTCTACGACGCTTAAGCCTTGACGCACATTTTCGTAATGTTGACGTTACCTTGGGCTTAAGGTAAAATATAGAATATTGAATATCAAATAACAAAGACATGAAAGATATCTTGATACCGTTGTATTAACCCTTTTAGTAGAACATGTTTGGTAGGCCAGGCACAAAACAGTGCTCATCATCTGAAATCCGCCGTCGATTTTTTCATCTACTTAAAATGATTCAAAAAATTTCTAAAAATTCACAAACATACTTTCAACT